>ERZ779874.602-NODE-602-length-40299-cov-4.979351_pt1 | contig 40299 bp, 41 predicted proteins | sample MGYA00511031_ERZ779874 | MGnify/ENA primary metagenome ERZ779874 (study PRJEB29588, sample SAMEA2156850) | human gut metagenome | biome: human gut; feature: human-associated habitat; material: faeces | place: Denmark | collected 2008/2010 ...
AGCGATTGATGATAAAATAGAGAACAACAATGCTATAAATCATAATTTACAGCAGCAAGCAGCAGCCATATTCGCGGAATGGCTGAATACCTGTACAGATTACTCCACCATTGGAGATATGTCACATAATATTTTGGATTATTCTCCCCTTGCCAATGAGCAAATACGATTACTGAATAGTAGCGATATAACCGAAGGAGTTTTCCCAGTTGCTCCGCTTGTCCCCAATAAAGGTTTGAAGGGACATTTTAAGAAGCGTTTTAAATTTGGAGATATCCTGTACTCCGAAATAAGGCCACGCAATCATCACTATGGGTTTGTATTGTTTGACGCTTCGAATTATATTGCTTCTACTCGGCTGATGGTGATAAGGGCAATTGAGAATAAGGTATCTCCAGCTATGCTCTATCAATATTTGCTATTACCAGAAGTTGAAGCGGAATTCACGGCAAAAACGGAATCCCGTTCTGGAACTTTCCCGCAAGGGAATTATGCAGATATGGCCTCTATTCAAGTACCATATTCATCAATAGATTCGCAAGCAACTGTATCTGAAACCCTATCGCAGATAAGGTATACAATTGCGCACAATCAGCTTGAATCACAGCGGCTTGCAGAAGTGCGCGATGCGCTTTTACCGAAACTTATGTCTGGTGAAATTGATGTCTCCGACATCCAACTTTAAGCCGCTAAATTATGATTTATGGGAGGTATGTATATGAAACTGGACGGGTTTGAATTTCAGAGCGATTCGTTGGATTATGGAGCGATAGAAGATCATAGGTTAGGATTTGCCAATAGTTCTTCGTTTTCAGAAATTGAAGAGGGAAAAACGGCGGCAATTTCTATTTTTGCGACTAATGGCAGTATAGAGTGTGGGGTAACAGCATACAGGGATAAATCAACAGGAAAATATAAGGTTTTTGTCTCTCGCGCTGATGTGAGATATAAGAAATAGGCATGGGCAAAATCCTCTTCAACGGCGGAGGAAAGCGAGATACAGCCGTTGCATTGTGGTTCTCCGATATGATATAATCACAGGAGGATAACAATGAAAGAAACATTCATAAGCGATGTTGTTCAGGGGATGATCCCTTTTTTGGACAACGCACAATTGGAAGAACTGCAATATGTTCTTCGGCAGAACTTGATGGGCAAGAGCGTGGTGCAGGAGGAACCGCTCGATCCGATTGAACAGCAGGTGGAGAATCAGCGGCTTTCAGAGCTGTTTATTGCGGCAAAACGTGTGGAGGGCTGTTCCGAGAAGTCGTTGAAATACTATTTGGTCACGATTACTTCGACATTGCAAGGCATTGGCAAAGAGATCCGTCACATAACGACCGATGACCTCAGAATGTATTTGACGGAGTATCAGGCGCGGCGCAATTCGAGCAAAGTGACCATTGATAATATACGCAGGATACTCTCGAGCTTTTTCTCATGGTTGGAGGATGAGGATTATATTCTCAAAAGTCCGGTGCGCCGAATACATAAGGTAAAAACGACGGCGAGCATCAAAGAGATATATACGGATGAAGAACTGGAAATCATGCGTGATAATTGCGAGGATATACGCGATTTGGCTTTGATAGATATACTGGCTTCAACGGGAATGCGTGTTGGTGAGTTGGTTCGTCTTAACCGAGAGGATATCAATTTTACGGAACGAGAGTGTGTTGTGCTTGGTAAAGGAGATAAGGAACGACCGGTCTATTTCGATGCGCGGACAAAATTGCATTTGATGGCGTATTTGGAAGAGAGGACAGACGACAATCCGGCATTGTTTGTTTCCCTGAAAGCTCCTTATGACCGCTTGCAGATAGGCGGTGTAGAGGTGCGGATAAGGGAAATGGGGCAGAAACTCGGCATCAAGAAGTCGCATCCACACAAATTCCGCAGGACTTTGGCAACAACGGCGATTGACAAAGGGATGCCAATAGAGCAGGTGCAGCGGCTGTTAGGGCATCAGCGGATAGATACAACGATGATGTACGCACAGGTAAAACAAAGCAATGTCAAAATTGCGCATAGAAAATTTGTAGGATAGAGGAAACTATGATAAGTACAGACATCAAATTTGGAGAATTTGCTACCTTTAAATATGGGAAAATGCCCATTAAAACAAAAATAAAAGAAGTGGGGCAATATCCGATTTTTAGTGGTTATAGAAATGTTGGTTATTATGATGAATTCAACGTTCAAAAAGGACAGCTTATTATAGTTGCTCGAGGCGTTGGTGGCACGGGGGATGTTAAATTAACAGAAGAACCGTGTTTTCTTACTAATTTATCAATTGCAGCAGATATTGATTGTCGGATAGCCTCCCCCAAATTTTTATATTACTATTTTTCTCAAAAGGGGTTGCGCTATCTTGATTCTGGTTCAGCTCAATCGCAAATTACAATATCAGACTTGGAGAAAGTGATCATTCAGTTGCCACCGCTTGAAGATCAGTTGCGTATTGAGAGTTGTCTTGGCGTGTTAGATGATAAATTCAGGGAGAATGAGACAATAAATCATAATTTAGAGCAGCAAGCCTTCGCTCTGTTTGATCACCTCTTTCCGAACATCTCGGACGGCTTGTGCACGATTGGCGACTACATAACACCAAAGAGAGGACGCAATCTGCTGTCAAAAGACGCCGTTCCGGGAACAGTTCCCGTTGTCGCAGGAGGTTTAGAGCCGTCAACTTATCATAATACTGCAAATACGCTGGCACCTGTATTAACCATTTCAGCGTCAGGTGCTAATGCAGGATTTGTAAACCTTTGGCATACACCTGTTTGGTCGTCCGACTCTTCTTTTATCGATTCAAGCATGACCGAAGATGTTTACTTTTGGTTCGTCATGTTGAAGAAACGACAGCGTGAGATTTTTGATGCGCAAACCGGTTCTGCTCAACCTCACATTTATCCTCAACACATTGCGGCTATGACTATACGCTCTTTGGATAAGGCTCTTATGTCAGATTTTGCCTCACAAGTTACACCTCTTTTTGCTTTGATAGGAGCAAACAAAGACGAGAATGATCGCTTAGCTTCTGTCAGAGATGCCTTATTGCCCAAGTTAATGAGCGGCGAAATCGACGTATCCGAGGTGGAACTTTAAGCCGCTAAATTATGATTTATAGCATTGTTGTTCTCTATTTTATCATCAATCGCTTTCAAAATGCCAGAGATTTTGTCCTGACATTCAAACGAGGGGACAATTACGGACATTCTTTGTAAATCAGCAATCGTTACATGTCCCAACCCCGTTGTTTGCTTGTTTTTTGCAATCATCGAAAAGTTGGGTTTAAGAAATTTAAGTATGTAATACAGATAATCTGCACTTACGAAATTTCTATTTGCAGTAACTTTAAAAATATGCTGATTAAGCCACCCGTCAGGCAAAGAGTATCTGTAAACATCTATTGAGGTATCAGGGTTACCCGACCACGAAAATACCAAATCACCTTTAGTCAAAAAAACATCTCGACTATATTCATGTTCAGTATAGCTGGTGGATGCAGTAATACCACCATTTAATTCAGCAATTTTAATAATTGGTTTCCCTTTATCAGAAAAATCAATTTTCCGAAATGGCAACCCGTTTTTCCAAGTCGCCAATTGATAGACCGATATCCTCTTCCCATGTAAAGTGCTTGGTACGCAATACAATTCCGTTTCATTATACATCATATCCGATAGCCCCCAACTTCTTCCTGATCTCATCCTCTAACTCGTGAGATTTTTTGAACATCTCGGACAATTCGGAAGTGAGTCGCGTCATCTTTTCTTCAAACGGCTCACCATCGTCCTCCTGCTCTTCAATGCCAACATAGCGACCGGGCGTGAGAATGTAGTCCTGTGCGGCAATATCTGCCGTCGTCTTAACGGCGCAGAAACCTTTTACATCCTCCAAAGTCCCGTTTTGGAAAGCGGCAAAAGTATCCGCGATTTTATTGATATCTTCTTCCGAAAAATCACGATGCTTGCGATCGACCATGTGCCCCATCTTTCTCGCGTCGATGAACACGGTCTTTCCCGGCTGCTTTTTGCCTTTTGTTATGAACCACAAAGTCACGGGAATGGTCACACTATAGAACAACTGCGTGGGAAGAGCGACGATTCCTTCGATGAGGTCGTCTTCGATAATGTTCTTCCTGATCTCACCTTCACCACTCGATTGAGAAGAGAGTGCACCGTTAGCAAGCACAAGACCGATTTTCCCCTTCGGTGCGAGGTGATGGATCATGTGCTGTATCCATGCAAAGTTCGCATTCCCCGCAGGAGGCGTACCGTACTTCCACCTCTTATCATCCTTGAGCTTGTCCTGCCCCCAATTGGAGAGATTGAAGGGAGGGTTCGCCATTATGAAATCCGCCTTGAGCGTGGGGTGCAAATCGTCAAAGAATGTATCCCTGTTATATGGTCCGAGGTCTGCATCAATTCCCCTGATCGCCATATTCATCTTTGCCATCTTCCAAGTGTCGGCATTGGACTCCTGCCCGAACACGGAAATACCGCTCCTGTTTCCGCTATGCGCTTGCAAAAACTTGACCGATTGCACGAACATACCACCGGAACCGCAGCACGGATCATATACGCGGCAATTATCGAACGGCTTTAAGATGGCAACGATTGTCTTAACAATGCTCGACGGCGTATAAAATTCACCGCCCTTCACACCTTCATATGCCGCGAACTGCGCAATGCAATATTCGTATGTACGCCCAAGCAAATCCCGCCCTTGATCGACATCGTCCATGCGTATATTGTTAGTGAAAAGGTCTACCACCTCTCCCAAAACACGCTTGTCCAAATCAGGGCTGTTGTAATTCTTGGGCAGAACATTTTTAAGAACAGGGTTTTCAGCTTCGATGGCTCTCATCGCGTCGTCGATGACTTTTCCGATCTCGGGAGTATGTGCGGCAGATGCGACCACATTCCACCTTGCGGACTCCGGAACAAAGAACACATTTTCAGCCGTATAAGCATCTTTGTCATTCTCGAAGCCGTCTCCTTCCTCAACAAGCGTTTTATATCTCTTGTCGAAAGCGCAGGAAACATACCGTAGGAAGATCAGCCCCACGATAACTTTCCTATAATCGGCTGCCGGAATATGTCCCCAAAGAACACACGCCGCGTCCCAAATTTCTTTTTCAAACCCTATATTCGCATTGCTCTTTTCATTCGGCATAATTCTTCTCCTCCATATTTTTAATCAAGCGTAATATTATGCTCCTTGCATAATGCAGCGAATTTCTCCATCGTTGCATAGCTTGGAACCGCATGCCCATTTTCGAGCCTGTTCACGGTGGCAAACGAAACCCCCAATAGTATCGCAAATTTTTCTTGACTTAGTTTTAACACGCCTCGAACGCGTTTTACCTTCTCGGCAAAAGTCATAACAATCCCTCCGAAATAATATGACGAGAATATTATAACACGCACGCTATATTTTTTCAATTGCTTTGTCGAAAAATTTAAAAATAATATAGATTCTTATCCCTCCTTCTATCCCATTCCTATAATTCCTTGAAAATATTTTGCGCTTGATTTATCTTGAAAGCATATTATCTATATGCGCATTATCACCCCTTACACAGGCGGTTAAAAACAGACAAATTGGTGTGTTCCCAAAATCGAAAAATCTCGACACAAAAAAAGACCTCTGGCTGTATTGAGCGAGGTTCGACGCGCCTTTCGGTCTGTTTTTGATTTTCAATGCCTTGAAAACGCATTAGTTATAAGGTTTTCAATGGCTTATGCCCTGCCATATTTACGGACTTTTTCTGTGTCGATAAGCTCGGTAACTGCTCCGAGATAAACCGATTTTAATGCGCTTTCAGCGCTTTGCAATGTAACCATTTTATAATTCTCCTTATTGTTTGATATGTAATTTAATTGTATCGGCAATAGCCGAATTCCTTAGTATTTAATTATTTTTTTTGCAAGGCGACCGGCGTCCTCGAGATTTTTCGGACGCATCGGAGGAGTCAGCACACTGTATCCGCCGTTGCCGCCTACTAGCTTTACGCAATTTCGATTTAGCGACTTGAGATATTCTATTACGAATTTATTGCGTATCGAGGGAATGTCCTTAACCATTTCCCACAACGTATCCTCGTCGCCGAGTGATTGAATCAAATCGTCGTATTTTTGCTCGAGTTCTTTGTATTTATCTTTTTCCTTGCGTATTTCCGCTCGCATTTTAGCGAAACCGAGTCCGTTAACGCTGCTCATCTCGCTCACTCTCCTTTATCGCAGCCATATATTGTTTGTGTTCTCTAATATGGCCGATAAGTTTTTCTTTTAAGCCGCAATCTTTTTTGCACAAATTTTCGAATTCACCGCTAAGACAAAATCTCGAATGTTCTTCGATATGAATTTCGTGATCGTCCATTTCGTTAACCTCAAGCGCTTTCTTAGTAACGAAAGCATTTTCTTTTTGCGCTCTCGTATGGTGCAATTTCGCATAGTCGTGCGTAACTTCCCAACCGCCATAACCCATGACGTCAAGAATTTTGTACCTCATGCTGTCGCTGAGCTTGCCGTTTTCGTCAAACAACAATCCGCTTCGGAGCAATTCGAACACCATGTTTTGTCTGCTTGCTACAGAGGAATTAAGCTCGTTTTCGGTATCGAACACAACGTCGTCGCATCCTATATCGCTGGCAGACCAACTCAGAACTTCCACTTCACCGTCCTCTCCGACATAACGCAACAGTCGAGGCTGCGAAGCAAACTGCTTGTATAGTCGCAAAATATGCTGTCCTGCTTTTCGCGCACTTTCACGTATTCTTTCGGCAGTGATGCTGAGCCTCGTATCGTCTTGATCCAAAAGCAGTTGCAATGCCGTTCCGCTAGTAATCGACGAAGGGATAGAACTCGTCCGCATTATTTCGCTTACGCCGCTTATGGATATAAACTCGCTCAAAAGTTTATCTTCTTCGTAATTAAAGTCTGACGGTACCGAACCCGGATTCATCAACATCGGCGGCGTTGCGCCTCTCCTATAAACGAGAATTTTGCCGGGACTGAGTCCTTCTTCTTCAAGATTTCCGATGTCTACCGAACCGTCTTCGACTGCCAAAACCCCCATGGCTATGCGGTTCATAAATTCATGTTTGCGGTTCTTCACCGAGTTATATGCCCTTTGCACGGGAATGCAACGTTCGACCACGCTTGCGCCGAAAAAGCATCCTGCGTTACGCAAACAATCCTGCTTTACAAACGGGAAAGTCCTGCGACCGTAGCTTCCGTTAACAAACGGCAAATCCCCGTAGTACAAAAGAGCGTCGCCGCACACGATGGCAAGTTCGCCGTTGGGTTTTTCTTTTGTCGGCTTAGTATAACGCTCTATGACCATAGCCACGTCCGATTTCTTTGAGCGACTGATTACGGGAATTGCGCTTACACAATTGAGTCCGCCGACCAAATCTGAGCTGTCGTAGCTAAGCACTTCTGCATTTTCCGGCTTGACTTTTACTCCCCATCTTGAGTAAATTTCGTCAACGTTCATTGCCTTTGCGTGAATCAAACTCGTCAGCGCCTCTACCGTTTCCGTCCCCAGAGACGACGGAAAAATTTCGTACGGCGGGCATACTTCTATCCTTACCTCGCCTTCGTAAATTTTATTGTCTCCTTCGCCCACGCGTTTACCTCCGTCATCGTCCCAGCTTATCTTATAAAACGCCGAGCCGGTAAGCTCCGACCACATAGTCGCCTGCGAAATAACCTCACTCAAATCCAGAGTTTCCCATACCCCGTCCAAGACTTTGGAAGCAACTTTAGCAGTACGTATATCATTTTCTTCGCCGGTAGCCGGTCTTACGCTCATTTTAGGCCGCACTCTCGCAAGCTTTGCCAGCCTCGCTTCCATAATTGACGAGATATGATTGTAAACTTCTCTTTCCTGCCAAAAATAATCCCTACCTCGGTCTTCGATTTCTCCGGACGGCGACACATACGAAAACTGGTTGCCCATTACGAAATTAGTATTAAGCTGCCATTGACATTCGAAATTACGCCGCTCTTCCCGTCTGTCGAGATAATCGTCCCTTACCGACTTAACTATCTCTTCTCTGTACTTTACGTCCATTACTTGCCTCCTTTGCGTTTTGCGGTTTCGATGCTTTTGGGTACTATTACCTGCGCAACGATATCGTAAAGCTCGTGCAAGCAGTCATCGCAAATATGTATCTGGCTTCTTATCCCCACTCTGTCCATTTTGATAGAATGAGTAGCGTTATTTTTGCACGTACCCATTTCGCATTTAATTTTGTGTTTTACCGTCGTTAGTTGCATTTTCTGCCTCCTTTAATAATTTGAGTAACCGCTGTTTTTCTTCCAAAAGCTCTTCTTCGTTCATTGATTGATATTTGTCCGCATGCATTTCTTCCATAATGAGTTTTACTGCGGAAATATCCGGCGGCACTTCTTTTGTCGTTATTTTTCGTTTTACCACGCACAATTCTCCGTCCATCAAAGAGTATTCGTCCACGCATTCGCTCGTGGTATATCCGACCGCTTTTTTGCGGACAGCATCGTAAAGAGCCTTGTCCAGTCCGTCGTTCATTTTCTGTTTAACCTTCTTATAAGTCTTTCTTTGTCCACTTCTATTTCGCTCTTAGGCAACGCAGGCGTGTTCGATTCCGGACGTGACATAAGATAATATCTAAGCTCGTCCAAACAGTGATCGTCCCGTTTTACGGGAACGTCGTTTTCGCCCCATCTGTATGACTTAAGCTCTCTGATTAAATTTACGCAGCTCTTAAATATGTACAGTCTTTTACCGGAAACGCCGCTGAGATATTCTTTTACGACGTTTATTCCGCTATACAAATCCTTGTTGACCTTTGGATTCACACTTATACCTTTGTCGCAGAACAACTCCGTAACACTGTTTGTCGCTGCCAAAGTTTTTTGATTTGCGGCGCTGTCTATAAGCGAATCGATCCGTCCGAAAGAGTCCGTATGCCAGTTAAGCGCAGCGGAAATCTCTTTTATTTTCGCAGCGTGATAAGCTACGTCTTTGCCGGCTTCGTAATGTTCGGCTACCACAAAAACGTTTCCGTCTCCGTCCACTGCGTACCAATGGCAGCTAAGAGGGTTATTTAGTCCCGGATCTATACTCAGCTTGTCCTGCCATTGCAACGGGACATCAAACGGCTCTATTACGTTTTCCTCACAAAATTCGGGGTACACCTGACCGCAGTCGTCAGTAAAACGCCCGTACCTGCGACGCTCGAGCATTTCCTTACTCATGGTTGCAGTAAGCCTGTCTACCTCTTTTTTGTCGAGATACGGGTTATCAGCCCATTCCATAAATGTGTACCACACGTCTTCGTCCGAACTGAGGTATATCCGCTCGTAAATATAAGTCAGCCCCTTAAGCGGAGTCATTGTCCCGAAAACTTCGCCCTTTTTGTCTATGACGCGCATATAGCATTCGTCATAAACGTCCTCCGGCGGTTCTTCGTCAAACCATACGTAATCAAGAGAAGCGCCTTGCAATTTTTCTCTACCCATTTCGCAGCTTTTAAAGCAAATTCGACTTATCGAGCCGAAAATATTTTTTACGGCTATATAGTCAATAACTCCTCCGGCAGGATTGGAAGATTTGCCGCTTACCATTACGACGTCGGCAATCCAGTCGGGATTGAGATAATAAAGAATTTTACTTTGCGCAACTTCTCTTTGCACGTCCCGGCTGAGACTGACGACCCAGCCGATTGTCGGTTTGTTGGAGCGGTACGGATGAATGCCCCTCGCTCGCCACACCGTTTCCACTGCTCCGCACTCTGTCTTTCCGCTTCGGTTTCCGCCGAAAACCCACCTGTTTCGTTTTTGGCATTTATGAAATTCCATTTGCTTTAAATGAACTTTCGTGCGATTATAGTATTTTAATTTGTTTTTACTGCGGTAATTTTTTATTACTCCGTCCAGTCTGAGAATTTCTCGTACTATTTCGCTTTCCTTCATAAAAACCTCCTTTTCTACATTTTTAGCGGTAATATCTCACCTCCGCAGAGCGATAATGGATGCATGAAAACTTTACTTATACTTATTGCGTTTGCGCTTGCACCGTCATACGCTTACATGCCGAGCGACACCGTGATATATTCAGACCGAGAATGTCTTAACGCCATAGTGACGCTTCCGGCTACATATTTCGTTACCGTCGTGGACTACGATAGTAATATGGTAACGTACGGGGACATAACCGGCTACATAAAAAACATCGAACTCGTAGACTACGAACCGGTCACAAAAATCGCCGAGGCTGCTTTTGATGTAAGCAACGACGGTTTGGCGGCAAACCTGAGGGCAAGTCCTCACGCCGACGCCCCGATACTCGCCGTTATGGAAAACGGCTACAGCGGATATTATTACGGAGACGCAGTGGGCGATGCTCTGATCCCCGAAGTCGGAAACGTTTGGCGATACGTAAAATACAAAGACGGAACCAAAGGATACGTCTATTGCTCGCAGGTAAAAGTAACCAAACCTAAAGCAAACGTCATAGAAAAAGTGACAAATAAAGAAGACGAAGCCGAAGCGCCGTCTTTGATTAAAACCGATTACTTTTTGGTTATTCTGCTTACTCTCCCCTCCGTTTTGGTAGTGTACCTGATATTCAGGGACAAATCTACGCCGAATTGACTTCTTTATTCAAACGCAAATAAAGTCTTCTGACAATGGGTACGTCGTTATATTCTTTACCCAATTTTTCCGAAGTAAAGCCTAAGCTTTCCAATGCGGCTGCCGCTTTATCTGCACACTTGCAAAAAAGTCTGTACGCATTTCCTTTGTTGATGCCCGTTCTTTCGGCTAACTCCGCAAAAGAATGTCCTGTAGACACTTTCTTAAGCAATATGTACTCGTTAGGCAAGAGAGCGTCTTTTATCGTATCGTGCAAAATTCGAAGATTTATCAACTTCACTTTTTTGTCGTTAAGCGCAATAATGTCGTTGATAAGATCCATGGTCGGCTCGTAAAGAGAAGTGGACATCAACGAAACTTCTTCGTCGATTTTTTCGGTTAGGGCATCCAGTCTCGAATTTAACGCTACGATAACTCTGATCCAGTTTTTCATAAATGACCTCCAAAGCTGATTTACACGCCCAATATACCACATTAAATATGACACCATACTGTCCACTATTAAAAATCGTTCGCTTTATTTATAAATTTTTTTTCTTTTCAATAAGTCACTGTCGTACGAAAACTTAAGTTCTTTTTTGCATTTATAAGTTCTTAGCGCATTTTCGATTAAAGCGTCTATCAGCCCCGGGAAGGTTATCCCGTCGCAAGAAAACAAATATTCCGCAAGCGAACCGGGCACGGTGTTTATCTCGTTAACGAATATGCCGTCTTTGCGTATAAAGTCCACCCTTATTATGCCGCCGCACCCCAGTTGTTTATACAGCAACTTAGTCATTTCCCGAACCTCGTCTCGCACTTTGTCGGGAACGGATGCCGGAATCATTCGACCTTTGCAAGTTCCTCTGTACTTATCATCAAAATCCAAGATGTCTTTATAACCGTACGGTTGCTCTACCTCGCTTACTATAACTTTGTCCTCAAAACCTATAGCCGCACAATTTAGTTCGTCAAAATCTTCAAATGCTTTTTCGACGATAATTCTGTCATCCCACAAAGCCGCCGCATCGAGCAAATTAATAAGTTCGTTGCGACAACAAGCCTTTCCGACTCCGATACTGCTGCCTAACGACGAAGGTTTTACGATAAGCGGATAACCCAGTTTTTCGCATTTGTCTGCCATTCGGTTTCTTTCGTATGAAAAAAATCCAACGAACGGCGCAGTAGGCAACCCCATGTACGAAATAACTTGCTTAAACAGCCATTTGTCCATGCCGACAGCAGACGCTCTTACTCCGCACGAAACATACGGCAAATCGAACATTTCCAGCATCCCCTGCAAACAACCGTCCTCACCGTACCTTCCGTGACAAGCTATAACGACACAATCTAATTTTACTTTTTTACGTCCGACCATTACGCCGCCTTTTACAAAAGCGGCTTTTTTTCCTTTGACTTTAGCAGCGATAGCGTCCACCGAATCGTATTTTTTGCTCGTATACATTTCCCCGTCGCCGTTTATGTACAAAGGCAAAACATTGTGCCTTGCCGCCGCAGCGTTGACTGTCATTACTCCGGTTATAACGCTTACGTCATGCTCGCTCGATTTTCCTCCGAATACAACCGCTAAATTCATTTTTCCTCCAAATAATTTTTTATCCGAGAGCAAAGTTCGTCAAGTTTTTCTTCATTCTCGCATTCTGCCATAACTCTCACCTTAGGTTCGGTGCCGCTGCGTCGTATCACCACTCTTGCGTCCTTAACTACAAACTTTCGGGCAGCCCCTTCTGCGTCGCCGCCGTCCACGCTGAATTCCCGACAAGGCAAAAGATCGAGCCGCCGCACTTTTGATGTACAAAGTCTTAACGCCGAATAAATACCGTCGCCGCTTCGATTAGGCGAAATTATGTAGTGCCCGCTTTTTTCGCCCCCGAGCTCATATCCCAGCCGCCGCATCGCAAAAGCCACGGCTCGGTCGCCCACAGCAGTAGCGACGAATTTTCCTCCGTCGTTTATAATCGCACGACTAAGCGCCGAATTACTCATAACGGTGCCGACTACGCCGGTAGGCTTAGTCAGACAAAACAGCGAATACAAAACGCTGTCACCGTCCACGATATCTCCGTCGCTCGCCATTACTGCCCTATCTCCGTCCCCGTCAAACGCAAAAGCGAGCTTTTTGCCGACTATAAGATGCGGATCGGTCGCACCGCACTCCACGTTGATTTTTTCGCCGTCCGTTAAGCAAGACAACTTAACTACTTTTGCACCTGCCATTTCAAAAATAACCGGAGCTATTTCGCTCGTCGCTCCGTAAGCGCAGTCCAATGCAACCTCTATTCCCCTCAAATTAAACCCGCTTGCCGCATACTCGCAGTATTCTTCGATTGCATTCTCCTCTCTTTTTTTACCTCCGCCGGCATAAGACGGCGAACAGGTCTCTATTGCGGTTTCAAAATTCGGCGAGGGTTTGTATCCGTCTCGCATAAAAAACTTAAACCCGTTATAAGAAGGCGGATTGTGCGAAGCAGTTACCATTATCCCGTACATCGACCTTTTTCGACACAAATACGATAATGCCGGAGTGGGCATAACGCCTATATCGACGACGTCCGCACCTCCTCTGACCAAACCGCTTATTAAGGCGTCGCTCAGACTCTTACCGCTTACCCTCGTATCTCTCGCCACTATTATTTCGCCGCACAGGTAAGCAGCCGCAAGACCTATTTTGAATGCGAGCTGCTCGGTAATCGTCCGACCGTAAACGCCCCTGATTCCGTCCGTTCCAAAATACTTCATTTCCTCTCCCTATGTAATTAATTTCGATATACAACATATACTATGAAAAAAGGAAGACCGTTGTGAATGAACGAATGGGCAATAAATATTTTTGACAGTCTGGAAAAAATCGGAATAGCTACGCCTATTGTTGTTATGCTACTTGCGGCTTTACCTATAGCGGAAGCTCGAATCGCATTGCCGCTAGGTATAAAATACGGAATGAGCACAGCCGCCGCTACTTTTTATTCTTTTCTCGGTTCGTCCGCAGCCGCATTATTACTTTGCGCCTGTTTTTTACCGATAATGAATAAACTGTCGCAATCAAAAATTTTTGGCAAACTGTCGCAACGAATTTTAAACATTTTTAAAATCAAAAGTCAAAAAATAAATTATGACAAAGCCGCTTTGTCTTTGTGCGCTTTCGTTGCCGTTCCGTTGCCGCTCACGGGAGTATGGACCGGAAGCGCCATTGCGTCCGTTCTCGGACTCAGTTATATCCGCTCGGTAGCCTCCGTCATTGCCGGCAATTTAATTGCCTGCATAATAATAGCGTTCATATCTACGCTGCTGAGCGAATATATTAATATCATACTATGGGCATTTGCCGCTTTGGCAATAACCTCGGTAATCGTTGCCATATTGAAAAACTTTAAGAAGGCAACGTAACAAGGAGAACTTATGTGCGGTATTGTCGGATACAAAGGACGGTCGATAGCTGCGCCCATACTGCTTAAGGGGCTTAAAAATTTAGAATACCGAGGCTACGACTCCGCCGGGATAGCCACGCTCGAAAACGGCATAAACGTCGTAAAAACCAAAGGACGTATTAATAATCTTTCGCCACTGACAAAATCACTATGCGGTAACTGCGGCATCGGACATACTCGATGGGCTACACACGGCGCAGCCACCGAAACAAACGCTCATCCGCATTTGTCGCCGAGCGGAAAGTTCGCCATTGTACATAACGGTATAATAGAAAACTTCGACTCTCTAAAACACGAGTTGGCACAAAAAGGCTACGTTTTTCGATCCGAAACGGACAGCGAAGTTATAGCCGTCCTTATGGACGACTTATTTGACGGCAACGAATTAAAAACGTTTTCGGCGGTGCTTAATAAACTTCAAGGTTCGTATGCGATAGCTATGCTTACTTACGACGGCAAAATATATGCGGCAAAAAAAGACAGTCCGCTAGTAATCGGGCTCTCTCGCAGCGAAACATACGTCTCGTCCGATCTCACGGCGTTTTCGGATAAAACGGACAAATTCGTTATTATGGAAGACGAAATCGCCGAAATTTCCGATACGGTAAGCTTTTTTTCGGACGGCAAAAAAATACAGCCGCAAATATTCGAATGGAAATGCAAAGTTGACGCTTGCGACAAATCCGTTTATCCGCATTATATGCTGAAAGAAATTTTCGAGCAACCGGACGCCTTAGCAGATACTTTAAATCATTCGATAAAAGACAAGTGCGAGTTTTTGAACCAAATCAACAATATTCATCTTATCGGATGCGGCTCGGCATATCATGCGGCGCTAACCGGAAAATACGTTATAGAGTCGCTTACCGGCACAAGAGTAAATGCCGACATCGCAAGCGAATTCAGATACCGTAATCCGATAATAAGACAGTCCGACCTTCTTATCGCCATCAGCCAAAGCGGTGAGACCGCAGACACTATAGGCGCAGTTAACATGGCGAAAGACAAATGCAAAACAGCTTGCATTGTTAATGTCCGAAAAAGCACTCTCGCTCGCACCGCCCGTCCGTTTTATACGTACGCCGGACCGGAAATCGCAGTAGCCACCACCAAAGGATACACTACGCAGCTTATAAACCTTTACGTTATCGCCTACAACATGCTCGGAAAACCGACCGGATTCCTGCGCTCTCTCGAAGCGATTCCGCAATCCGTAGCGCAAACGCTTAAGTTAAGCAATGTGTTGAAATATATCGGCGAACTTATAGCATCCAAGCGAAACGTTTTCTTTATAGGCAGAGGCGCAGACTATGCAGCCGCCAAAGAAAGCGCACTTAAACTAAAAGAAATCTCGTACATACATGCCGATTGCTATCCCGCAGGAGAGCTGAAACACGGTACTATTTCGCTGATAGAAAAAGGCTCCGTTGTAATAGCGATTGCAACCGACAAAGAGCTTTTAAACAAAACGAGCGGCAGCATTTTGGAAGTCAAGGCACGAGGCGCTTTTACTATAGGAATAAGTTCCTATGAACTTGACTGTTGCGACATAACCATAAAACTCCCGGCAGCCGACTTTTACTCTCCGCTTCTTGCAACGGTCGCATGCCAGCTAATATCATATTACGCCGCTCTCCATCGAGGTTGCGACATAGACAAACCGCGCAACCTTGCAAAATCCGTTACGGTAGAATAAATTGCCTCGATTTTTCCGGATACATCCCAAACGGATTCGTTCCGTCCGAAGCATTGCGCATAATATAAAATTATATGCTTTTCCCGATTGTTTCGAGTTTTATACACCGGCAGCGACAAGAAATATGTTTTGCGCATAACGTCATATCGATTGCTCCGGTCTATCGCTTTAAACCGTTTACGGCTATCGCTTTTTTATCCACGACGCAAAAAAAAACGATACGAGAATCTCGTATCGTTTTTAAACATTAGACCAATAATTATTTTTTAAGCACAAACACGTACAAAACTATAAACGCAACAATGCAAACTGCGCCGACGATAAATCTTATCTTCTTAATTTTGTCCGTGCTCATCGGAGTGTAAGACGGTTTTTCGTCCTCTTTCAGATAACAACCGCAATTTACGCAAGTCGAAACTGTAGACGGCATTTCTTCGCCGCATTTAGGACATTTAATCACCTTTAAATCGTTAGGGATTCGCTTATAAGGTCTGTCGTCCTTTTCAGCGTCGTTCATATCGAAAATTTCTTCCTGTTCGTCCATTTAATTAAGCTCCTTAAGAATTTGCGGAATCTCGGCTGCAACTTTATCGAGTGCGCCTTTTTCAAACGGGGACAAGAACCCGGCCTCTTTGCAAAGTCTGCCGAAAGGCACTCTGCCACCCTTTTCTGCAAACTCCTTATATCTTCTCAATGCGTCCTTATAATCGTATCTCGATGCCACCAGGAACGACAACGCTATCGTTTGAGCAAGACAATAATCTATATAATAGAACGGGCTTTCGAAAATATGCATTTGATACTGCCATCTCGTACCTTCTTCGAGATACGGCAATCCGCTAAAGCTCAAATAAGGTCTGTACTTATGTTCGAGCTTAAGATAAACTTCATTTCGCTCCTTGGGCGTAAGTTGCGGATTCTCGTATACGATATGCTGGAATTCGTCCACAATGCAGCCGTAAGGAATAAAACTGAGAGACGACATGAGGTGTTTAAACTTATATTTTTGCGGTTCGTCAAAGAATTTATCCATAAACGGCCAAACCAAAAATTCCATACTCATGGAATGACATTCGGCTGTTTCGTTGCCGCCTATAAACAACTCCGGATCTCCGTCAAACGCATAATTCATGGCAAGTGCATGTCCGAATTCGTGGGTTACCACGTCGATATCATCGGACGATCCGTTGAAATTGGCAAGTATAAACGTCTGCTTAAAATCGGAGAAGTTCGTACAATATCCGCCGCCCCATTTGCCTTTACGCGAATCGACGTCAAAAGCCTCGTCCTCTTGCATCGAACGCATAAATTTTCCTATCTCCTCGTCCATTTCGTCGTAAGCTTCCTGTGCCGCTTTAAAGATGCCTTCTTTATCGAGTTTCGGCTTCGGTTCGCCGTCCACAAAAGAAACCGCATCGTCATAAAACATAAATTCGTCTATGCCGAGCTTGTTTTTTATCTCTTCTTTGAGTTTGCAGATAACCGGAACGAGTTTTTCGACAACGTTACGTCTAAACTGCTCTACCATATCTCTGTCGTAATCCATACGTTCCATATTCAGGTAGCCCAATTTAACGTAATTGTCGAATCCTAATTTTTTTGCCTGTGCATCACGCACTTTAACAAGCCTGTCGTAAATGTCGTCAAGTTCCGCCTTATGCTCGGCTAATCCTTTGCCCAAAGCTATGCAAGCGGCTTTGCGTTCTTCCCTATCGCTGCTGCCGAAATATCCTCTCAAGACCGACAACGGCATTTCTTTACCTTTAAATTCAAAAGACATGCCGCTCATAAGCTGATTGTACTCCACGCAAATAGCTGCTTCTTTTTGTTTATCCTCCACTATTCTCGGATCCGACGAAGCTTCCATAATGCGATATTTTTCAAAAATCAACGGATTGAGTTTGCGTTTAAGCTCGTCTATGAACTTGCTTTGAAGCATAGCTTTGCCAATCTCGTTATATGCAAGCGAAAACTCCGGCGACTGCTCGTCGTAATAAGTTTTTTCCTTGAGATAAAATTCGTCAAACGTGTTTAACGTAAAACGCATATTGGCGAGCGACGCCATAGTGGAAAAATGCGAAACAATTTCCACCGCCTTATCATGCCAAGCGATAACTTCTTCGACGTTATTAGCTCGCTTTATGCCGTCAACGCATTCGTATATATCCTTTGCGCCTTTTACACAGTCAAATCTCTCGTAAGGGAGCTGTGAAACTTTCATAATAAACCTCCTGTATCGGCTAAGCCGTTATATAATGGTAGTTACGCAAATACAAATTTGCGCTATAATGTACAAAACATAGTTTGCCGCTACAAAAGGCGGCGTATCGCAATCCTTGAAATATATCAGAGTAAGTAGTGAATCACTCAGCGCAAATAAAATCGAACCCACGCTAAGCAAAATCATTCTCGGAGAAGAAAATGCAAGACCGTTTATTGCCGTAGCTATAAACAGCGTTATCACAAAGGCATATATCGTAGCGGAAAAAGTGAGGTTTTTTAATCTGATACCCAAAAACCACGTAACTGCTATCAAAAAGCAGCTCACCGCAGCGGCAATTATGGTAACGATAGTAGTCACGTATTCGCCTATCGATAAAATATAAAATACATGTCCTATCGAAAACGCAGACAACCCACCAAAAAGATACCGTCCTTCCGCAGGATAAAACACCTTATTCTCTAACAGAATATCGCCTACCAAGCAGCATATCAATCCACCCAAAATGTAGATGTTTTCTCTTCCGAAATTATTCACCACCGCAAGCACCGCAGCCAAAACAACCAAAAGCGAAATAAGTGCCTTAAGCATAATTGCGCTTGCTACGTCCGTCTTTTTTATTCTCTGCCATATATACGCCATAGTTAGCGGAGCGCACATGGCAAGAGCAATAATAGATAAAGTCATATCATTCGACCTCCGTCGCCTGAATCAAAATTTCTTTCAATTGTTTTTTACGAAAAATCTTAGGCACCGGATAAAGGGGATTTGCTTCCTTGTCCGCATGCAATGCCAACTCATCTAAATCTTTCTCTCTTACTTTCAGCTTTTTAGGTATGCCTATTTTTTCGGACAATTTGCTTACCGAATCGATAAAATCGTCGGAACCTATTGCCTTTGCCAAAATATTCAACTTCTTTTGCGCCGACTTCCCGTAAGCTTTCAGTACATACGGAAGCAAGACTGCGTTGCACAGACCGTGCGGCGTACCGTAATAACCGCCTATAGCATGAGCCAAAGCGTGTACGTAACCCACATACGCCCGGGAAAAAGCTATTCCCGCTTCAAACGATGCGGTCAACATGTTTTTTCGTGCAACCCTATCGCTGCCGTTTGCCACGGCGATTTGCAAATTTTCAAATATACTCTTTACCGCCTTAATCGCATATTCGTCCGATTCCTTCGTTCCGCTCCGCCCGATATAAGCCTCAATTGCATGTGTAAGAGCGTCCATCCCGGTTTGCGCTGTCAGTGACGGCGAAAGCGATACGGTAAGCTCCGCATCCAATAACGTTGCAAGCGGCGTAATAACGGGATCGTTTATCGCATACTTATCTTTATTTTCGGCATCGGTTATAACTGCGCAAATAGTCGTTTCGCTGCCTGTTCCGGCAGTGGTCGGCACTGCAAACAACGGCACAGTCATTTTTTTGACTTTCAACATTCCCTTAAGGGAGGAAAACGACTTATCCGGTCTGCTGACTCTGCACGCAGCCGCTTTAGCGAGATCCATCGCCGAACCGCCGCCGAACCCGATCAATCCGTCGCAGGAAAAATCGATAAACAAACGAGCTACATATTCAGCCTGCTCTACCGTCGGATTAACTTTTGCTTCCGAAAAAACAACCGCTTCCACCTCGTGTTCCTTAAGAGATTTTATAAGAGATTCGGTAAGTTTATGCTTGTTATGCACGGAATTCCCCGTCACTATCAACGCTTTTTTAACTCCGCATCCTTTAATGAATCCCGCAAACTCTTCGGCGGCGTAATAAACCTTAGGTACCGAGAATCTTATAAACCTTCGTCCTAATCTCATTATACTTTGATAAACTCTTTCTAACATCGAATACCTCTATCATTCGTCCGATAGTAATATAACATAAAATTTGTGATAATGCAATAAATAATGTCTTTTTTCCTGAAAATTCACACAAAATTCTAAGTTCCGATTAAAAGAAAAAGCTTCTCATAAAACCCGACGCAACCCATTTTCTATTTAATTTTGACTTGTAGGTTTCATCGCATCCGCTTTTAATTGGTATTCCATGTTCTCCCTACGGAACACAAACCTTCGGTTAAACTCTTATATTTACACAAAAATAGGAACGGAGCATAACCGCCCCGCTCCTACCATACTTGAAGTTTGGTTGTTTTTATCTTCTTCCGCCGCCGCCTCCGCCGAAGCCGCCTCCACCGAAGCCACCTCCGAAGCCGCCCTTACCGCCGAATATACCTTTACCGCCGCCTTTTTGCTGCGGTCTGGAACTCATGGCCTTTTTGTAAGAAGAAAATGTATTGTTTACCAATCTGTTAAAGACTATAATGTCGAACACGTCGCCGGCATCGACTCCCGCATTGACATAGAACAGCGCAGGCGGTATCTTGATTGCAGAGAACTTATCCGCCCACTTATCGTCTATACCAAGCACGTTAATGTACGGCAATACATTGTAATAATATTGCGGATTTTCGTCTATAAGCGCAATCATACGTTCCTTGTCTACTGCCGTAAGGAAATTTTTAAATCCTTTGATTTGACCGAGCGTATATGCAAAATACTCGGTACGCTTTCTAGTCGTTCCGCATACAAATGCAGCCATAAAAGCCGCCGCATAGCACGCAACGCCGCCATAGAACGGCATAAAGCCGCCGAAGAAAGAAAATGCGAGAGTCAAAACAAATCCCGCTACTGCGGACACCGTAAACACTGCAATGATAACGTTACGATAAAAACCGAATTCGTGTTTTGCCTTGAGATCGTACATCGTTCTTCCGACTCCGAACATAACGCCCATTCCCACTACCATCGGCAGGAAATTCTTCAACGAAAAAATCGAAATAACGGACGGATTTAACCTAAGTCCCAAGATAATCGTAAGTACCAACATAGACGCTAACGACAAAATCATAGTCAAAAAGCTTTTTCCGTCTGTTTTGCTCTCATGCAAGCGCTTTTTGTAGTTCGAACTTATCTGCGAAGATGCTTTATCTACCGTCGAGTAGAATTTATCTTTTAATTGCTTTGCCGTAACCCTGGGACCGCTTTTAAACAAACCGTTATAAATGGTTAGTTGATGCTGCGGAGCCGACGGATCTATCTCCTTACGAATAAGAACGGCGTCGCCGTCAACATCCTCTATATCGAGATACCCCTTTGACGCAAAGTAAAATATCATTGCCGTTATGTCGCCCACGTCGCATTTTCCGTCAATCAGAAATCCCATCTCTGCCGGGTCCAATTCGTGACCGTCCTCGGACGGCGGAGCGGCATTAACCACTTCCACAACAGGTCTATCCGAGACTGTAAGGTTTTTTATAAGCAACGGTGCCGCTATCGCAATGATGGAGAATACAAGCGCAAGTAATCCTCCTGTCGAGAACGGCAAAGAGAATCTCGTACCAGTTTCGATATCCACCGTCACACCTTGGAACGGGTTGAGTTTAGCTATCGAAAAGGTAAGAACCTTATCGCTTACACTCAGGTTGCTTCCGTTGTAAGTGTTCGTCGAACCGTACTCACCGGCAAACAATTGCACGTCCTTTATCGTGTACGGCATTGTAACGGACAAAGAAACGTTTTCCTGCGACGTTGACCAACCGTACGGAACGACGTTCATGTAATAATTGGTGCTCCGAGCGGTGTTTGTGGGCGGAACGATACTATATGTAATGGTATAGCTCTTGATTTCACCGCCGGAATACGTCGGTCCGCCGTAACGTTTGCCCGTATTTACGCAAATAAAGCCGCCTTCGGCAGTAACGAAGTAATCGTCACCCGTAACCGTGACGTCGCTGTATTGCTCGCCTTTGCTCGTAGCCAGATACCTAACGATGCCGTGACTCGTCTGATAAAAAGCAACGGTGATGCTTTCGGTAACCAACGCAACTCTGTCATCGCCTACGTTGATTTTATAATCTGCTTCGACTATTCTGTAACCGTTATCTACCCCCATCGACTCGAACGGATTGTTGATTTTCTCATATTCCTGCGACGAAGTAAAAACAGAAAAGGCTATAACGATAGCCGAAAAGACTATCGCTATAACCACTAGAATTATAATTAAAACTCTATATTTTTTCCACATGAAAGTTTATCAGAACTTAACCTGAACGTTCTCTCTCTGCGCTTCTTCAATTTCGAAGAACGGTTTCTTTTCGAGATGCATTGCCTTACCTACAATGTTGGACGGGAACATCAGCAATTTGTTGTTAAACTGCTTTACAACGCCGTTATAATACTTTCTGTGCTGCGAAATTTCGTTCTCCAAAGTAGCAAGCTGTTGCTGCAACATAATAAACTGCGCATCGGCTTTGAGCTGAGGGTACGCTTCGGCAACTGCTATGATGTTGCGAATAGCGCCGCCGAGTTGTTTTTCTGCGGCAATTTTCTCATCGGGCGATTTTGCGTTAAGAGCCATGCTTCTGGCACTCATAACGGCAGAAAGAGTTTCCTTTTCGTGAGTAGCGTAACCCTTAACCGTCTCAACGAGGTTAGGTATAAGGTCATAACGCTTTTTAAGGGAAACGTCTATCGTCGAAAATCCTTCTTCCACGTTATGCGAGAGCATTACGAATGCGTTTCTAGTCTTTATCCACCATATAACGATGGCAAGCACCAAAATTACTACCAACGCTATGACGATGGGCCATACCCACTGAGTTACAGAAGATATTAATGTCATGTTTTTTTCCTCCGAATTTTTATTAAGTCGATTATACAACAAAACAGTGCCGTTGTCAATAAATTATAGCGTTACGATTTTAATAATTACGTTATCTCGCCTGAAAATAATTAACAACGGTCTAAAAAACAATAATACGTTATCTTATTTCTATGTTTCCACTCGACGTTTCTATTTCAAGTGAATTTTTGCCGTCGCCGAAAACTTTCCGACCGTCTTTATCCGTAAACTGCGCAGTCGTAGAAAATTCACCGCTTGAAGTATGGTAGTACACGGTATAACCGCTACGCAGTGTTACGGTAACGTCGCCGCTGCCGGCAGCGATGATTACCGAAGCGCATTCGTTAAGACCGATTTCAACGTCGCCGCTGGTAGCGTCGATTTCTACCTGCGTACAGCCTGAGACTTCGTCTATCGTTATTCTGCCCGACGTGTTTTGCGCCAATATCTCTTTGGCTTCGACCTTTTTACAAACAATGTTTCCGGAGGTGCAATCGAGTTTCACCTCATCTGCGGCAATGTTATCCAGTCGTACCGAACCGGATGTGGACCGAGCGTCCACAGATTCGGCTTTGACGTTGCCGCACTTAACCGAACCGGACGTAGACTTTAGCTTTACAATCTTTGCAGTGATGTTTTCAGCGTTTACGGAACCGGATGTAGATTTTAAAGAAACTCTACCGGTAGAGAAAATCGAATCGCATTTAACCGATCCTGACGTACTTTCGAGATTAATGTTACCTGCTTGAATGTCATCGTCGATCTTTACGGTACCCGCAACGCAAGACACTTTTAAGTCTATGCCCTGCGGAAGGGTAACGGTAAGATCTTTGTCGCTGTGTTCTATCCTTGCAACGTACGATGGACGCCAAAACCTGACGGTCAATTTGCCATCGTTTACCTTCCATCTCATCCTTTTGTCGGATTCAAGTTTTTCGCCGCTTTCAAATCCATCGATTTTGTCACCGCACTTTATCTGTATGTCGCCTACACGCCAATCTATTTCCGCCTCGGTAATCTTTTCCGAACTTGTAATAACTCCGCCTATTTCGTATCCTTCTTCCGAATAATACTCATACGTAACCAGACTCTTGTCATAAAAATAACAGCCGGCAGCCGCTGTGACAATTACTGCGATAACAATCACGGCAAGCAATTTACCTATTATCGAGCAAATTTTTTTTGACATATTTTTATCTCCCCTTACAAGATATTCCGCAAAAATCCGCATACGTTACTTATTTTCGTATGCGCCCTTACGGTATTTGTTGATAATAACGTATGCTACGACAAGTAATGCTATCGCTCCTACAAACACCGTGTACATTACCCAAGTATCCACACGGTTTCCGAAACACACAATATTGCAATCGACGCTGTCTTTTATACTTTCTATTACCTCTGTAGGTATACCGCATTCGCCCATTTCTCTTAATGCGCCATTCATCGAATGTCGTCTCAAAAGCGCAGTACCGTAAGTTCCGGGCAGACAAGACAAAGCGTTACGCAAGCCGTCGTCGAACGAACTTAGCGGCATATATGCTCCGCAAATAAATCCGTATGCTGCGGACACTATGGTACCTACGGCAGACGCCTGACCGTTAGTGCGCAAAAATACGTTTACTACAGACGAAAGAGCTACGCCGAACATCGTCAGCAACAACACGTCGCTAAGCACAAGCAATACGTCGGTAACCGACATATACCAACCGACAATCGCTATATACGCAAAACACGCCGACGTCGCCGTAAGCGTTATAATGAGCGTAGTGATAAGCGAAGAAAAGTAGTATGCGAATGCGTACACTCTTCGATCCTGAGGCGATACGAAAAAGTCTTTTTTTGTTCCGCTCGCTATGTCTTGAACCATAAGCAAATTAGAACAAAACGCAACGGTTACGCAAGATACGGCTAACAGGGATGAAAAAAGCTGAGCTCCGACCGTGCCGTCTATTATTTTTTTCGGAAGCTCGACACCGGCACGCAACAAAGATGCGTTGAAACTGTCTTTATATATATCCGACAAAAACGTCGCATACAAAATCAGCAGTATCAGCGGCGAAACAAGCGAGGAAAAAAACATCCCTTTATCTTTAAAGAACATTTTGGTATTTCGTTTTGTCAAAGCGATAAATGCTTTTGCTTTCATACGTTGCCTCCCAATTTTTTGCCTGTTACAGCCAAGAATACATCGTCCATTTTGCCCTTTTCCACTTCGTAATCGACAAAAAGCGACGGATACGCCAATATCAACTCGGTCGCCTGCTTGGTGTTGTCCACCCTTACCCTATAAGCATCTCTAAGTCCGACGTATTCTTTACCGAGCTTTTTGACGTCATCCTCGCTTACTCCATACAAAGTAATATAATCACCCGCATAAGAGTTTTTTAATTGAAGCGGTGTTCCTTTTGCTACGACTTTGCCGGAATCGAGGATAACGACGTAATCTGCGTCTGCGGCTTCCTCCATATAATGAGTGGTCAAAAAGACTGTCATGTCGTTTCTTTGACGCATCTGCCCGATAACTTTCCACATCGTCTTTCTCGTCTGAGGATCCAATCCTGTAGTCGGTTCGTCAAGTATTAAAACCGACGGATCGTTTATAAGCGCCCTCGCCACATCGGCTCGCCTGCGTTGTCCCCCTGAAAGACGGCTAAGCCTTCGATCGAGAAAATCCGTAAATTCCAATTCCTCGGCAAGCGCAGCTATCTTTTCTTTGGCTTGGGTTCCGTAAATTCCGTACAAGGCAGCTCTGTATATCAAATTCTCCCTAACGGTAAGCACGCCGTCTAAGACGGAATTCTGAAATACAACGCCTATTTTCGAAGAAACGGCTTTCATATCGTCATCGATGTCAACGCCGTCGATTACGACTTTTCCGCCGTCCCTCGCCAGCAACCCGCACATGATGTCTATAGTCGTAGACTTGCCTGCTCCGTTTACTCCCAAAAAGGCAAACAGCTCTCCTTTATTTACCTTCAGCGAAATTCCGTTAACCGCTTTAACTTCGCCAAAGCTTTTCGTCAAATTTTCAATTTCAATAATAGTATCATTTTCTACCATACGTTATATCCTTTTCGTTACATCGTGGTGTTATTTTTTACATTTCGGCTGCGGCGTCGGCGTCTTTATCCGAGGTGCGTCTGACTTAAGCAAACTGAGCGCAGACACAAACTGAAATCCCAGCAAGTCGCACGCCTCTTCGAATTCGAACGACCACTTGCCGGTAGCTATAAGTACCGAAAGTCCGTAACAATATATGTACTCGCTGACAAAAAGCGTCTGAGCGTCCTGTTCGCCGAGCTCATAATCTTTTTTTATGGCTTCGATACATATAGCCCGCATCTCGCCAAGCTCGTTTATTATAGACTGAAGATTTTCACATCGACTTATGTCCCGCACAAACAAAAATTTAAACAAATTCGGATTATCGCCGGCAAATTCCAACATCTTTATACCGACGGCTTTAAAGACCGGCGAATAATTTTGTCCTTTAGCAATATAATCGCTAAAAACTCGCATGCCTTCTTTTTCGACTTCTTTGACAAGCTCGTCCATACTTCCCAACGCAGTAAAAATAGGACAAGACGAACTGCCGAGTTTTTTGCCGAGTTCTCTCGCCGTTAAGGCTTTCTCTCCTCTTTCGCTTACCAGTTTAAGCGCTGCTTTCACTATTTGTTCCTTGGTACACTTAGGCTTTGGCGGCATTTGATATTCTCCTTAAAACGTTTGTTATACAACATATGTTATATTGTATCTTATGTGCGCCGCTCTGTCAACCGAAATAAAACCGATACCGCATTTTACATAAAAAATTACGACTTTGCCGATTATCGCAAAAGTCGCAATTAATAAATCGTTATTTAAGTATACTCAGCTATATTCATCGAATTTTTCGTAAAAGCATTATCGGCTGCGTTTACCCCTACAAACTTACGCAAATCAAGATTTGTGTTAAGCGTTTGCGTAAGCGGAAAGGTAATCGAGATACGGATCGAAAACGTCTTTTCTTAGCGATCTTCTGAGTCCTATTATTATTGCCTTGGCTGCGTTTTTGTCAGCAATATTGCCAAGAAGCGAATCGCACATATAGCACAAATCGTTTTTTTCGCCTGCAGTAAAATCCTCGCTTCCGTTTATCTTTTCCATCAACACTTTCACACACTCTTTGACCTTAGAAATTTCGGAATGATTACCTTTGAGCAATTCGTCCGTTTCTTTCATAAACGGCACTACCATTTCGCTGCAAAAGCTGAAATACGCCGCATTCATATCGCTTCCGTAAAACTTTTCCAAAAAGTCCCCGAGACTTACTTCGCCGCTATCGATGTCCGCAAAAAGGCAAAACACAAAAGCCGCAAGCTTTTTGCCGGACGGCAAAGTTCCGCTTTCGGCAAAAAGTTTAGCTTCGAATCCGTAATCGAATCCTTTGAGCGCAGACGCCAAAGCATTCTGAAGCAAACTGCTGGTAGCAACGATTTTCAGTACCGCTTTGATTTTGCTCTCTGCCAAAATATACCTAGACTTAGAAAGCGAAACGCATGCTGCGTCAAATTGCTCCACTTTTATGGGATCATCGGTTATTACGTCATAAATATTCATAATATCATCTCCGCCATACGCACAAATAAGTTTCTTTATATAATATAACACAACCAAACGAATTTTGCAAGTCCGAAACAGTACAAACGTCAACTTTGCTCTGCCCTGCCGGGATTTTTCGCAATAAGTCTTAATTGTTTGACATAAACTTGTTTTTTTTGTACAATTAGTAAGTTAAAAGGAGCTGTTATGAAAGAGTTAGAACAAAAAATACTGACGGAAGGTAAAGTTTTGGCAGGCGGCGTTCTTAAAGTAGATGCGTTTCTTAACCATCAGGTAGACGTCAAGTTTGCGTCCGAGATGGCAAAAGAATGGAAAAAGGCTTTTTGCGACGAAAACGTAAACAAGATACTTACTATAGAATCGAGCGGCATAGCCCTTGCGACCCCGGTAGCCCTCGAATTCGAAGTTCCTCTCGTATTTGCAAAAAAACACGTTTCCTCCAACATTGCATCCTCGGATCTGTACAAAGCGTCCGTACATTCTTTTACTCACGGCAACACCAACGACGTGGTAGTCAGCAAAAAGTTTCTTTCCCCTGCCGATCGAGTGCTTATTATAGACGACTTCCTCGCAAACGGCGAAGCTCTTAAAGGTCTTATCGATATTTGCGCTCAGGCAAGCGCAACGGTCGTAGGCTGCGGAATAGCCATAGAAAAAGCCTTTCAAGGCGGCGGAGACAAATTACGAAAGCTCGGAGTAAGGATAGTATCGCTTGCTCGCATAGCGTCCATGACGGACAATGAAGTAGTCTTTTGTCGCTAATGACAAAATAAATATACAAAAAAACTTTTAAAAGTCGGCTGAAAACGATTGACAACGGCATTTAGGTCTTGTATAATACAATTGCAGCAACCGAATATGTGTCAATATAGTTTCGGATAGATGGCCCGAATGTTTCTACCGTAACGCCGACCAGTTACGACTATTGATTCAAACTAAGCACGAGCGTTTTTCGCTCACGTCTTTTCGCATTTTATTGACAACAGGTTTGGGGACTCTCGACCTGTTTTTTTATTTCTCTTGCTCATTGAATCGGTGTTACTCCCTCGGGGGAACATAATAAATCAATATTGCCTAAACGTATAAAAGGCAACGGAGGAAAAAATGAAAAAGATTTTGGCATTTGTACTGTCTATCGCAGTAGTCTTCGGTATGGTTACCACCATCTCGGCTTGCACGAGCGAAACACCTATCGTAGGTCTTATTTGTCTTCACGACGAATCGTCGACTTACGACAAGAACTTCATCGACGCATTCGAAGCTGCATGCAAAGCTAAGGGCCTTAAGAAAGGTCAGTGGATCATCAAGACCGGTGTACACGAAGAAGGCAGCGATTGCAAAGACACCGCAGAACAGTTCGTTAAGCTCGGATGCAAAGCAATATTTGCCGACAGCTTCGGTCACGAAGACAGCATGCTCGAGGTTGCTAAAAAGCATCCCGAAGTTCAGTTCTGCCACGCTACCGGCGTAAAAGCTCATACCGAAAACTTGCCTAACTTCCATAACGCTTTCGCTTCTATCTACGAAGGTCGTTATCTTGCCGGCGTAGCTGCAGGTCTCAAACTTCAGGAAATGATCGCAGCTAAGAAGATCACCGACGCTATGAAAGAAGGCGAAAACATCAAAATCGGTTACGTAGGCGCTTATCCCTATGCCGAAGTTAAATCCGGATATACCTCTTGGTTCCTTGGAGTTAGATCCATTGTTCCCAACGTTGTCATGAAAGTTAAATTTACTAATGAATGGTACTCCATGGAAAAAGAACGAAACACCGCTAACTACCTTATCAGCGAACAGCACTGCGCAATTATCAGCCAGCACGCAGACTCCATGGGTGCTCCCAACGCTTGCGAAGCAGCCGAAGTTCCCAACGTTTCCTACAACGGAAGCACCGCAGCAAGCTGCCCCAAGACCTTCATCGTATCTTCCAGAATCAACTGGCAGCCGTACTTCGAACTTATGATTGACGCAGTTACCGGCGGCAAAGCTCTTCCCACCGATTGGACCGGCAACATCAGCACCGGCAGCGTAGTTCTTACCGAACTCGGCGCAGCTGCCGCAGCTAACACCCAGGCAAAGATCGACGAAGTTAAGGCTAAACTTTTGAATGGTTCTCTTAAGGTATTCGACCTCAGCACCTTCACCGTTAACGGAGCAGCTCTCGTAGACAACTTTATGGCAAACGTTAACGACGACGCAGCTTTCACTCCCGACACCGTAGTTATTAAAACTACCGAATCCGGAATCAAGTACTTTGCAGAAAGCGAATTCCGTTCGGCTCCCTACTTCGAGGTAGACATCGACGGTATCACCATCATTGCAAACAACTAAACTAAATGGACGATTTGTATCGACAACTAAACTAACGTTTTCACTAAGGCGGAGATATCTCCGCCTTAGTCGATTTTTATCAAATACAATTTTTTGGGAGGAACACCGTGAACAACGCCACACCGATGCTCGAAATAAAAGGCGTAAGTAAATATTTTGGCAGTACCGTTGCCAACAAAGACATAAATCTCACCGTAAACAAAGGCGAGATTTTGGCTTTGCTCGGAGAAAACGGCAGCGGAAAAACTACTTTGATGAACATGATTTCCGGCATCTACTACCCCGACGAAGGTCATATTTACATTAACGGCGAAGAAGCTCATATAGCGTCGCCGCAAGACGCATTCGGCTACAAAATAGGCATGATACATCAGCATTTTAAACTTATCAACGTCTTTACCGCTACCGAAAATATTATCCTTGGCTGCAAAGAAAAATCGCTGAGTAAAGCCGAAAACAATCAAAAGGTAAAAGAGATTGCCGCTAAATACGGATTTTCGATAGACCCTACGAAAAAGATTTACGACATGTCGGTATCAGAAAAACAAACCGTAGAAATAATCAAAGTTCTCTACAGGGGCGCCGAACTGCTTATATTGGACGAACCTACCGCCGTACTTACTCCGCAAGAGACCGAAAAACTTTTCGCCGTACTCAGAGAGATGAAAAAAGACGGTAAATCCATAATAATAATAACTCACAAATTAAACGAAGTTATGGCAATATCGGACAGAGTTGCGGTGCTCAGAAAAGGTCACTATATCGGAGATATAAAGACTTCGGACGCAGACGAAAATATTTTGACCGAAATGATGGTCGGACAAAAAATTTCGCTGAACATTAATCGATCCCTACCGGTAGAGCCTCAAGACAGATTGGTTCTCAATAATATTTCGCTAAAGAATTCCGAAGGCGTAACCGTTCTCGACGATGTTTCGTTTACGATAAGATCGGGTGAAATTCTCGGCGTTGCAGGCATTGCAGGCAGCGGTCAAAAGGAATTGCTCGAAAGCATCGCAGGACTCCATAACCTCAAAAACGGAGAAATAATCTTCCATAATCCCAAAAAAAATAAGCCGGTTACATTCTTTCATAAAACGCTTAAGGACGTAAAAGACTTAGCAAAGAAAGGTGCATTCCACTATGAGAACGGCGAAAAGGTCGATCTTAAAGACAAATCGGACAAGGAAATTCGTACACTGGTAGACGAAGGTAAAATACTTTTTTACGAAGACGAAATAATCAACCTCAAAGACAAAACGCCACTGCAGATAAGAGATCTAGGCATAAAATTGTCCTTTGTCCCCGAAGACAGATTGGGCATGGGACTTGTCGGCAACATGAATATAACCGACAATATGATGCTGAGGAGCTACAGAAAAGGCAAAGGCATGTTCCTTAACCGAGCTAAGCCCAAAGCTCTTGCCAAAGAAATCGTAGACGAATTAGAAGTTGTCACGCCGTCCATAGATACTCCAGTGCGAAAGCTGTCGGGCGGCAACGTTCAAAAGGTACTTGTCGGCAGAGAGCTTAGCTCCGCTCCTAAAGTGTTTATGGCAGCGTACCCGGTACGAGGCTTGGACATAAACTCTTCGTACACCATATATAACCTTCTCAATCGGCAAAAAGAAAAGGGAACCGCCGTCATCTACGTAGGCGAAGACCTCGACGTGCTTATCGCTTTGTGCGACCGCATTATGGTAATAAGCGACGGTAAAATCACCGGTATCGTAGACGCGCGTACCACCGACAAAAACGAAATCGGTTTGCTTATGACAAAACACGATTAACAAAGGAGATTGGAATGAAAAACACTAAATCTAAACGAGAACCGCTTCTTCGAATCGCAAAGCGCAAAGATATCGGCAAATGGAAATCGCTCTCCATTCGCCTCGGCTGTGTAGCGGTAGCCTTGATATTCGGTTGTATTCTTTTCGCCGCATTTGCAAAAACCAACCCCTTTGCCGTACTCGGATACGTGTTTCAGGGCGCACTTTCGTTAGGTATTGACACTACGATGCAAAAGACCTCCCTGCTGCTTCTCGTGGCATTGGCACTCATACCCGCTTTCAAAATGAAATTTTGGAACTTGGGCGGAAACGGTCAGGTGTTGATGTCCATGCTTGCAAGCATAGCAATAATGAGATCGCTCGGTCCCACCTATTCAGTTGCGCTGACTATACCGCTTATGATAATAGCGAGCATCGCAACCGGAATAATATGGGCGCTTATCCCCGCAATATTCAAAGCGTTTTTCGGCACTAACGAATCTCTCTTTACTCTCATGCTCAACTACATCGCCGAATTTACAGTTTCGTATTTTACGTTCGTTTGGCTTACCGACAGCAACGGCGTGTTGACTAAAACCGCTCTCGGAACGATTGCATACAGTCATCTTCCCACACTGGGCAAGCCTTTCGTACTCCTTATCCTCGTCGCCGCTTTGCTTACCGCAGCAATGTACGTATACTTAAACAAAAGCAAACACGGCTACGAGCTTACCGTAGTCGGCGAAAGCGAAAATACAGCAAAGTATATAGGTATTAACACCAAAAAGGTAATTATCCGCACTCTTATAGTGTCCGGTGCGGTATGCGGTCTGGTAGGACTACTCAAAGCCGGCGGACTTGACTATACTATAGGTAAAACTTCTCACAACAATATGGGCTTTACCTCGATAATGGCTGCGTGGTTAGGCGGATTCAATCCCGTCGCCACCGCCGCAAGCTCATTCTTTATTGCATTCGTAGACACCGGCATAAGCCATGCGGCAATGATGAGCGGACTTAAATCGGGAGCAATGCCCGAAATGATTATCGGCGTCGTTTACTTCTTCGTTATAGCGGGAAGTTTCCTTACCGAATATCGTATCATACTGAGATCGGACCTAAAAGAAAAGTTGTCCGTATTCACCGGTAAAATAGCAGGACTGTTCAAACGAGACAAAAAGCAAGCGGAGATTGCGCCGCAAAAGGAGGACAACAATGGTTAATATAGTAGTCAGCGCCATTATTTGGGGCGTAAGCTATTTGTTCGGCTGCGTAGGCGAAATCATTTCCGAAAAAGCAGGTCATCTTAACCTCGGTATTCCGGGAATCATGTGTATGGGCGCTATGGGCGGCGCATTGGGCGCATTGCTATGCTCGTCATCGAGTTGGCTAGTTTTGATACTTATGTCGATGCTCTTCTCTATGCTTTTCTCGCTGCTCGGCGGCGGCATATACGCATTTCTTACGGTATCGCTCAGATGCAATCAAAATATTACCGGACTTGCGCTTACCACTTTCGGGGCAGGATTTGCTCAAGTAATCGTAGACAAGTTCAGCAATATCGAAACGCTCAGTAAACTTGCAAGCGCTTCCGACATTATATCAAAAAGCTTGCCTTTTGCGAGTAAACTCGGAGTATTCGGAAAGTTATTCTTCTCTTACGGCTTTTACGTCTACCTGGCTCTCGCTATAGCCATAGTCGCTCACATCGTGTTAAAACGCACCCGAGTAGGACTTAACTTGCGAGCTATAGGCGAAAATCCGGCTGCTGCAGACGCAGTTGGTATCAACGTAACCGCATACAAATATGCTGCGATACTGATAGGATGCGTAATCGCAGGTCTTGGCGGAGCGGCATATTTCCTCGGTCCCGTAGCGAGAGGCGGCGACAGCAACTTCTGTCTGACTATATCTGCAATAGGTTGGATATCCATAGCCTTGGTTATTTTCTCACTTTGGAAACCCCTATTCGCTATCTTCGGATCGTTTATATTCTCTGTACTCTACTCTCTTTCGAGCTATATAAAGGTAAGCGGATCGGGCGAAGAACTTTACAAAATGCTTCCCTACGTCGTAACCATATTGGTGCTTGTCCTCACCTCTATAAAAAGCAATAAGGAGCTTCAAGCGCCGCAGGCGTTGGGAATACCGTACTTCAGAGAAGAGCGGTAGCAAACGACAAGCATCTTAAGGATATAGCTCGTTGTTCTAAATACTATAAAAACCGACAACGGCTTTATCTTAAAAATACAAACCGACAAAATAAAAAAACGCTTTATCCAAAAAAAGATAAAGCGTTTTTTATTGTCAAAAGCTATATATCACCGCATAAAAACCTTACTTATAGCGGAACGTTTTATATAAACGCTTTATTATTCCGATGCCCATTCCGGGAAACTTTCCTTCGCTAAAACCTTTTGAATTGCATTTGAAAGTGTCATCTAAAAAATCAACCGGCTTGCACTTTTAAAAAACCGTTGTTCAAAAAATGCACTTTACACACGGCTCGTACCGCATTTTGCATAGCCGGTTCTCGGCGTTCCTACTACACCGGATATTCGCCCTATTGTCTTGCAAATTTACATACGTTTACAAAATTTTTGTCCATAAAAACTTCTCTCAGGCTTAGCGTAAGCGGATACTTAAGCGAAATTCTTTCAAGTTCGGATTCCGTAATTTCCCTCTGTCTCATATCGTCGTCGACAACTACGAAAACAGTAAAGTATTCGGGATTAAGCAGTTTTCGTAGCGTCATCAGCGTTGCGCTTTGATCGATCATTATTCTGTTTACCTTGATGCCTTTTTTTAGTCGCTCTTTTAAGTATGCCATCTTGTACAGGCTCCTGTATGCGCTGTCATTATCCGGAAAAACGGTGCTTACAAGCATAAATGCGCCGGCGCTCGCTAGCGTAAGATTTACTTTTTTCAGAAGAAGCAGCGCAACAAACGCCGACAAAAACAAAAACGATATGACGTATCCCACTTTTCGCAAGCGTTTATAAGCCTTTTCCCTCTTAAGCCTTGTACTCGCCGCAGCAAGCGCAATTCTTCCGCCGTCAAGCGGAAAGACAGGCAAAGCGTTAAAACACGCTGTAAATATGTTTGCCGTCGCCAAATCGCCGGTCACGGCATATACGGACGGAAACATCCACCACAGCGCAGTAGTCAATACGGCAATGGCAACGTTTGCAATCGGTCCTGCAGCAGCTACGATTATCTCGTCTTTTGCGCTCATCGTTTCAAATTTTCCGCTTAAAGCTGCACCGTATGGCATAAACTTTACGGTGTCGAGAACGTAACCGAGCTTCTGCGCCGTAAAAGCATGCGCAAGCTCGTGCGCCGTGATAGTAAAAACGTATATGCAAAGTTGTCCTGCGCCGCCGAAGGCGACGATAACCGCACACATTACGATAGTAAACGGCGAAACGTATATCTTAAGCCGTTTTTTCACCATAGCTTATCTGCCGCCGTTTTTAATGCCTCGCCAAAAAAATCGGCATTTGTGGCGGCAAAATATAAGGCGACGGCAGCAACTGTAATTGCCAATAACAATATAACGTTATGCTTTTTTCGAGGCTCTGCCTTTTTGCTTTTCGGCGTAACCGTAACGGTAGCTCTTCGTATTCCGTAATATTTGTCCATACGCTATTGTATGAGCGGCAAACGGAGGTAATAACTACAATCTTTCTCCCAACTCCTTAAACTCGCCTTTTATTTCCACCGTGACGCCGTCTGCGCTCCGCCACGCCCTAAAATAATCCACTCTCATAAATTGCTCGGCAACGTTTTTAATCTCCGAATACATTATTTCGGAACCTGCGCCGTGCCGATCGTAACCTAATAACTCATTAAGTTTTTCCCCTTGCTTTGTCATAGCCTTTTTAGCCTCCGCTTTATACTACCGAAAATTCCTCTATAACGTTTGGTTACGTCGAACAAATTACGACTGCCGCAAGTTATATTATCGGCAATCATTTTTACGGCAGCCGCACCTTCTCCGCTTACTTCGCTTTCGCCGCCGGAAATTTTATTTAAATCGTCGTTTTCGGGTAAAATGCCTATTACGTCTGTTCCCAAACTTTCTCTTATTTCTTCGACCGTTATTCCTCCGTCAAGCAAAAAATCTCCTCGCATTCGATTTATTATCATTGTCGCATCTTTTCCGTACGACTTAATAAGAGTTATTACCTTGGCGGCGTCCTTCAATGCGCTCAAATGTGCGCTGGTTACCACAATGGCGCTGTCCGAAGCAAGCGCACACCGATAAAACCCATACTCTATTCCCGCCGGGCAATCTATCAAAACGTAGTCGAAATACCTTTTAAGCTCCTCCACCGAAGTTATTAAGAATTTTGCGTCCAGATTGCCGTTATCTCCGCACGAAAGCAAGTACAAATCGCCGCATGAAACCAAGGCTTGTTTTAGCCTGCACCTGCCCGCTTCCACGTCGCTCAGATCAAAAACGATACTGCGTTCCGCTCCGAGCAGAATATCGAGATTGTTAAGCCCTGTGTCGGCGTCAACCAGTGCGACTCTCTTACCTTCTCGAGCGATTGCCTTACCCACGCAAAGCGTAACCGTCGTCTTTCCTACGCCTCCTTTTCCGGAAGTAAAAACTATAGCTTTGCCCATGATGCTCCTCCACAGCATACCGATTATACTATATAATTTTTGGCTTATAATATCTTTTTTTGTATTAAGCTGTCTTAATATAAAAAAAATCGCCCGACAAGAAAAGTCGGGTGATTGCTGTAAACAAATATAAAATGAAAGCGTAAACCTACGGCGGTGAAATCGTTAAATTACTCCGTTATCGGTAAGCGCCTTTATAAGCGCTTTGTTATTTAAAAGCTTACCTCCGCCGAGAATCTGGACGTATTCCGGTCTGTCGAAAGTCTTTACGGGCAGTCCGAGTTCGTCGTAAAGCAACTTATTAAGTCCGGGAACTCGTCCCAATCCGCCGGTAACAAACAACCCGTTGTCGAGTACGTCCTCTGCGATTGCGGCAGGGCATGTCTTGATTATCGTCTTTACCACGTCGCATATATGTAAAAAATACGGCTTAATTACTTCTAAAACGTCGAGCGCATACAAATTTATAGACGACGGAGCGTTTTGAATTATGTCCATACCGCTTACGACTGCGCTTGAAATATCGTTTTCCTGCAAACTTTCCACCTGCTCTCTTGCCATTCGAGCAGTCTCTAACGACACTCTGACGTTGTATTTACCCAGGATATAGTCGGCGATGGCTTGATCAAAAGTTTCGCCTCCGATACTCACGCCGCACCCCTTGACGATAGTCCCGTGCGAAAGCGAAGCTGCCTCGGTATGCCCTCCGCCTATATTAAGCGCAATCATACCCGCCGTAGTAAGCGGCATGTCCGCACCTATTGCCGACAAAATAACTTCCGGGACGAGCGTTACCGAGCTTATACCCGCCTCGGCAAACACGTATTCGTACATTTCTCGTTCTTCTACGCTTAAGCCTATGGGAATAGCGACTATAGCGGAGATTTTCGGTCTGAAAACGAAGTCCTCGGTTATGCGGTTTAAATATTCTCTGACCATTCTTGCGCAAACGTCGGGTTCGTTTATAACGCCCTCTCTGACGGGGTTGACAAAGGTAAGATTAGGCGATTTTCCCACAAGTTGCAAAGCGTCGGTTCCTACCGCCCTTATTCTCTTCAGATTTGCGTTTTCAAAAGCGACTACGGTGGGTTCCCTCAGCACCAGACCGTACCCGGAAACGAATATCGACGTATAAGTCGAACCTGTCTTTATTGCGATATTTAACATCACTTTACTATCTCCCGAAACACTTTAAGCATTTCTTCAAGTTTTTTTACCGGTAAGCCGACAACGTTATCTCTGTCTCCGTCCACATTTACTACGAGAGCTTTCAATTCGGCGTCCTGTAAGCCGTACCCGCCTGCTTTGTCGAATGGCGAACCGCTCATAATATACGACTGAACCAACGCCGGATCGTAATCGCCGAAAGTAACGTAAGTGGTAACGCAGTCCGTCACGGTACGTTCGCCGTTAGTAACGCAAACGCCGGTTATAACCGAATGAGTCCTACCGCACAGCTCCTTAAACATTTGTTCGGCTTCCGAAAAAGACTTGGGTTTGCCGTAGATTTTTCCGTTATAAGTTACCACCGTATCTGCGCCCACGACTACACCGCCCGTACGAGAATACACGTCGCAAGCCTTAAGCTCGGCGAGTTTTTTGACGTATTCCACAGGTTCGCACACACCTATATCCTCGACAATATCGCTCGGAACAACAGTCGCCTGCAAGTCGTAGATTTTTCTTATAAGCTCCCTTCTTCGAGGGGAAGCGGACGCCAATACTATTTTCATAATATCTCCAGATTCTTTTTGTATGCTTTTGCAAAATCCGAGGCGGCTTTCATGCCGTCCTTTATCTCTAACGAACAATCTCCCTCGACTTCGGTCTTCATTATAACCGAATCGCCCAAAACATCGCAGCTTATGGTTTTAACTGCGCCCGACATAGACCTGTCAAAGCTCTCAGCGATGCGCAATATTACGCTTAACTTCATTACGGCTATAAGATCCTCTTCGAGCAGAATGCCCTTGTACTTGTTCCAGTCAGCCATAGAGAAGTCCTCGATGCTGTGACACTGGGCGATAAACGCCGCTAAAATTATGTCCCTATGACTTACGCCGTAAAGGTTGCTGTTAAGAATAAAGTAAAACGTATGCTTGTTATTTTGATAAAACTTAAGCCTCGTGCCTATATCGTGCATAAGCGAAGCAATGCGTAGCGGCTTTACGTACTGGCGAGGCAACTTGTGCAGAACTCTCAGCTGCTTAAAGAGCTGAATGGACAAATTGCACACCTGTTCGGCATGCGGAATATTGACTTCGCAATAATTCATCATGGTGTAAATCGAATGTCCGAGCACGTCCGAAAGCGGTTTTTCCATAGTAATGGGCGCAGCGTAACCAAACATCACTCCTTCTCTGAGTTCCGATCCGGATACTACGATATCGCATAATCCCGTCCTCTCCGAAAAAGCCTTTACGGCCGAAAGGGCAGCCGAAAGAATATCCGATCTGTCGCTGTTGATGCCTTTTAACTTAGCTCGCTTGTCCTGGTCGAGAACTTTTACCATATCGTAAACGGTATCGAAATCCTCGCCGGAAATGCGGTAATTATGTATCATATCGAATGGGTAGCGTTTTACCCGGCGCATGAGCTTGGCAAGGTTACGAAAAGTGCCGCCCACGCCGACGAGCTGATAATCGGGTTCGATGTCCTTAAGCCACTCTATCTGCGAAAGCTGATCGGATACGTACGTTCTTATCAGGCGATTTTGCTCTTCGGGCGAGTAACCTTGCTCCGAAAACAGCTGACTAAGCATTATGGAACCGAAAGGCAAGCAATCTCTGTTGACGATGTTTCTGCGGTTATACTGAATAATCTGTATGCAGCTGCCGCTTATATCGAAAATAACGCCCTTAGGCACGTCGAGCGAGTTTACTACGCCTCTGTAAATGTCTATAGCCTCTTCTTCCTCGCTAAGCACTCTGAATTTAAATCCACATACCGAATTTACTTCTTCCACAAAGCTTTTTTGATTTTTCGCTCTTCGGAGTGCGCTTGTAGCCACGGCAATAACCTTGTCCACATTGTAGCTGTCGCAAAGTTTGCGGAACATTTTAAGCGTTTTTACCGCCTGAGCTATACGAGCGGGCTTTAAAAAGCCGTCGCATTCTATGTCCTGTCCGAGTCGAACCGTTTCCTTTTGTTCGTCGAATACTACGAAATAGCCGCCCTGCATAACGTTGGCAAGAACCAGTCTTACCGAATTACTGCCAAGGTCGATTATCGCAATTTTTTCCATTTTAACCTCTCCGTATAAAAATTACGTATACATTGTACCACAGGATTTGAAAAAAGTAAATACCCTTTTGAAAAAAATATTATATTTTTTTGCAATTTTTTATTGAATATTTAAAACTTTTAGTTTAAATTGCCGCCTGACACACGAAAAAATTTCGCTGGTCACAAGGCATTTTTAACAATGCCGGGCTTTCAACAGCCCGTATCAAACCGGCGTAGGATATAGCGCCGACACGCTTGCCGTTCCCGGCAGGCCTTTATATCCCCGATAAGTGGTCGGGGAGCCTTAAGTGTATGTTCAGAAATCCGCACATCCGGATTTTAAAGGCTTAAGGAGTCATGTTTGATATGATTGTTGAACTCCCCGACCACCTTAAACAGGTGGTTTTATTTTGGAACTTTTGACATAAGGACAACCTATGACTGGGCAAAATAAAACTTTTCGCGGCAAACGGCACGACGGCACGGCAAACCCGATCGACGTTTATGTCGGCAGCAGAATCCAAAAACTTCGCATTGCCAAAGGCTGGAGCCAGAGCAAACTGGCCTCCCTGCTGGGCATCACTTTCCAGCAGATTCAGAAATACGAAAAAGGCTTGAACAGAATTTCCGCCAGCAGGCTATGGTATACCGCTCAGCTGATGAACGTTTCCGTCGACTATTTTTTCAAAGACATCAGCGCGGATTTGTGGAAGGAAAGTTTCAAACTGCTGCCGCCGGCATGGAAAGAACTGGATATCATCCCCTGATTTCCGCCTCATTCGCACAATGTCGAAACCGCCGTCCGCAAACCCGATCCGTCGTTTTTTCAAACGGCGGATTTTTACATTCCGTCCCGGCCGGTTCGTTTTTCCGCCGGTTACCGGCCACCCCCAAAAACACTCCTGTTAAAAGAAACTTTTTCACAATTGCAATTCATTGTAAGCACGGGTGTTTCAATAACGAAACAAATACGACACATGCAATACGGCAAAAGTCCGCTGACAACGGATGTACTCCGATTGCAACGGATCCGGACAAAACCGCTCTGTCAAACCATCGTG
>ERZ779874.606-NODE-606-length-40157-cov-50.108249_pt1 | contig 40157 bp, 44 predicted proteins | sample MGYA00511031_ERZ779874 | MGnify/ENA primary metagenome ERZ779874 (study PRJEB29588, sample SAMEA2156850) | human gut metagenome | biome: human gut; feature: human-associated habitat; material: faeces | place: Denmark | collected 2008/2010 ...
GAACAGTGTTTGATGTTTTCAGGTACATTGTGCTCAGTTTCAGCAGTCCTCCCAGAACTGACGGATCGAGGTTTTGTGATACATTAGCCGAATTGTCCTTGATTGCTTGTGCTATGTCTATTGTTTGCATAATCTTTTTGTTTTAAGTTTAAAAATATTGTTCGTTAATCCCATCCGGGCTGCACGTTGTTGGTCGTCCACAGGTTGTTCGTCTGGTCGTATATGACGATGCACAGCGTCTGGTTGCCGATGTTGATGGAAGACACGGTGTTTCCGAAGTCCCGCTGTATGTGGCCGGACAGTGTAATGTTTCCCGTGGACCTTTTGCGGATGAAGTACATCTGCCCGTCTTCCGCCCCCGACGGGAGTGTCAAGGTGATGTTGGAGCTGTTGACGCACAGGATGACGGAGTCCATCAGGCTCAGCGTCTGGCTGGCGTTGACCCTCCGTGTCCGGAGCCTGAACCCGCAGATGTCGCCCTTGGGGACATACAGCGCGTGGTTGCCGTAGCTGACGCCTGTCTTTTCGTCCATGCCCGTGCGGCCTATCCCGGTCACGGATATATAGGCGCCGATGTTCGGGCGCATCGAGCCGGTCTTCTTGTTCTCCAGCCTTGCGGCGGCTTCGGTAAGCCCGAACAGGCTGAGCAGCCCCGCCCCGATGAACGCGTAGCAGGAGGAGTCGCCGACCCGGATGAAGTTGCGGTTTATGGACAACTCTCCGAACGTGCCACTTCCCGCGGCACCGATGTAGCCGTCGTGTATCTCGAACCCGCCTATCGTGCCGTCCTTGGCATTGATTGTGCCTGCCACCTCGGCATAGTCCATGTAGACCTTTCCTGTTTTCCAGTCCACGTATACCCTCGGCGTGAATGGGCATCCCGCCTGTCCGAGCTTCGAGGAGTCGAACTGCCGGTAGTCGGTGATGACGGAGCCTCCCGCATTCTTGCCGTACTGCGAGAGCATGTAGTCGCCCATGAAGACCGCCGACCCTATCTTGGCGAACTGGGCGAGGAACATCTGCGTGCACAGCAGCGGCCAGTTCTGGTACGCCGCCCACACGCGGGGCAGCGTGCCGTTGGCGATGTACGTCTTGGGGTTGACGCTGGTATTGCCGGATACCCGGCTGCACCACATGTACACCGTGTCGTCCAGCATGATGACCTCGCCGTTCTTGAAGGTGAGCGAGCTGCTCCATGCTGTCTCCGGACGCGGGAAGATGATGGGGTTCTCGCACACGAGCGAGACCGTCTTGCGCCCCACCTCCACCGTGCGCTCGCTATTGCTGTGGCACACGACCAGGATGTTGTCCGCCTCGGCATACTGCGTGGACGGCCACGCGTACTCGTATCCGGTTACGGCAACGGAGGGACGGTAGGTGTACAGCACGCTCTCGCCGCTACGCACCTGCAGGGTGAGCCAGGCGGAGTACGGATTGCGGTTCTCGCCGTCGTTCGCCCAGAAGCGTATCCGCAGCGGGGTGGAAGCCACGTTGTACGCCGAAAGCGACAAGGCCTCGGGCGTCACCTCGATGTAGTAGTCGGGCGCGGTGGCCGTTATCTTGTACATTGAACTGAGCTGCATGGCGTGTGGGGTTAGATGTTGTACGATGCCGACACGATGAAGCTCAGCCCGCCCGACGCGGAGATGATCTCGTTGTAGGAGGTCGTCACGCTCTTGGCGGTGAAGGTGCTGCCGGTCTTGCCGCTCAGGGTGAACTCGGCCCCCTTGTTGTCCCACACCGCCCAGTTCCAGGTCGACACGAGGCTCTCGTTGTCCTGCTGCGTGCTCCGCTTGACGGGCACGGGCTTGATGGTCGGCGTCTCGCCCGGCTGGCAGCGGTCTCCCGTCATCCCGGTCACGTCCCAGCGCACGTCGTAGGGGTCGCCGTAGTCGGTCACCGGGTCGTAGGCGGTCGCCACGACCGAGCCGCCGGCGTAGATGTCGCAAGCCACCACGCCGTAGCTGTCGATGTCGTCCCGGGTGATTTTCTGCGTCGCCGCCGTACCGAGGTTCCTGTTGCCTGTCGGCTTGATGATGTACCACTTGTACGTGATGCCCGTTCGGTCGGTCAGCAGCACGCCGTCTTTGTATATCTGCAGCTGTTCGGTAATCGATGACACGTCGTTGGTCAACGCCGACTCGTTGTTGTTGACAATGACGGCGGAATACTGGTTGCCCGTGCTCTGCTGGATGATGACATCCTTGCTGATGCCCTTGAACGACACGGACGAGCCGGACACCTCTATCGAGCCATCGAGCGAGATGCTGTCGTTGTCGTGGTTGGTGGAGGACGCCAGGTTGCCCATGACCCTGAGTGCCTGCAGCGAATACTGCTGCCCGCTGATGTTCACCCTGTACGCGTCTATGCGCTTGAACTTGCCCGCCATCCCCGAATTGGTGCTCAGCCCGTTCGAGCCGAAGGTGAGGACCACGTCGTTGTACTTCCACACGTACTGGTTGGGTACCAGCACCTGCGCGTTCGACTGGTCTCTCAGCACCGGGTATATGGTCGGCCTGTCGGATTCGGCCAGCGAGGCGAAGTCGGGGATGTACTTCTCCGTGCCCTCCGTGTACCGCTGGATGAGCGGGTAGCCGTCTACACGCAGCGAGCCGCTGATGGTGCTTCCGTCCATCGATGCGATGATTCTGAAAGCTGATGAAATCGTGTTTGCCATTGCCTTATTCGATTAAAGTTATTGTTTCTTCCTGTATGGTCTCCTGTCCCGTTTCTTCCGGCACGTCCGGTTCCGGCTCCTTGTCCGGCACGGTCTCCGGCTCATCCGGCACGTCCGGTTCTTCTTCCGGCTGGGTTCCGGATGGTTGTCCCCCGCCTCCCGTATCGGGTGCGGGCTGCTCCATCAGCACCTTCAATGCCTCTGCCGACAGGAACTGCGCGCTGAAGTTGTCCAGTCCCTTGGCCTCGTTCTCGGCGAGGATGATCCTGCCGTCGGGCACGCGCGGCTTGTACGTCGTATCCGTCTGCCCGGCAATCTCTTCTTCTCTTACCAATAGATACCTCATAATATTCTGTAATTAGTTAGTTGAACACCTTGCTTATGACCGCCTTGCCGCCGCTCGTGACGACCTTGCCCGATTGGGTGACAATGGCGTAATTCGTGAACGTCTCCACCTCGCACCACACCTCTACGGGATAGCCCTTGTCGAACCCCTTGGATGCGGGCGTGAAGGACACCTGTTTGCCCGTGCCTATCACCTTGGCGGACGAGCCTGTCTTGCCCGACTTTCCCTTCCACGTGAACCGGAAGAAGTCGTCCTTGCCGGTAATCTCCTGCCGGTTGTACGTCATCCGGCATTCGTAAATCACGGTGCTGGTGAACGTCGAGTTCATCTTCGCGCCCGCCTTCTGCACCACCACCGGCTTGAGCGTCTTCGGCATCTCCAGCTTCAGGGTCGACGTGCACTGCCATGCGCCCGTGGGAGGGGAGGAGGGCTTCTGCGCCCCCGTGGCGTAATAGGCCGCCATCACCCGGTAGCTCTCCATGCCTTCGGTCAGCCGCGCGTCGATGGTGAGTTTCTTTCCGCTGACGGTGGCATACAGGTCGAGTTCGTCCTGCGTGAAGCTGCGCCATGCGCCGTCCTCCTTCTTCTGCCACCAGTAGACGGCGTTCGCGTCGGGCACCTTCTCCGTGCCGTTGTACAGCTGGGCGTTGTACGTCACCAGCCACCTGCCCTCGCTGTCGGCCACGGCCTGCAGGGGGTCCACGGCATACGAGTTCGGCATGTCGGTCTTCAGGGAAAAGTTGGCGCTGTCGAACACGGAAGTGCGCAACGCGACGCTCGCCTCGTAGCGTTCGGCCACGCCCGTCTTCTTGTTGGTGATGTAATACGTGCAGTACAGTTCGACCGGGTCGTCGGCGGGAATGTTTTTCTTTACCTTCAGGCTCCATTCGGGCATGCCTGACGCCGAGACCTCGTATCCGGCGGTCTCATTCGTGATGCGGTTGCTGCCGCCCTCTTTCGGCGCGCCCTCGTACCATTCCGCCCCCGTCACCGTCTGGCTGCCCGTCATCACCCCCTCGGTGTCCGCCGCCGAAAACCACGGCATCAGCACGCAGGGGAGGATGGAACGGTCCGGCTCGTATTCGTCCGTGTCCTTGTTGTAAGTCTGGACGGGGTTGCCTGAGAGTATCCTTATGCCTCCCATGCCGGAATGCCCGTCCGACATTGAAATGATGGTCTGTTGAATCGATTTAAGCATATCGTCATTTTTTTAATTGATTGAAAATGTATTCTCGGCCAGCAGTTGTAAGTCTCCGCCCACAGGCACGAACACCCTGCAGACGAACGCCAGCTGCCGGTAAGCGTAGCCGAAGCCGCTGCCGACTCCGTGCGCGTCGCTGTTGTCGATGAGTATCACGTTCTTCTTGCCCTCGACGTACTGAGGCGACCAGGCGTTGTCCGTCGGGGCGTCGCCCGAATCGCGCAGCCACTCCACCTCGGTGCCCGCCGTGGCCATCAGCACGTCTGTTATGTCGCGGTTGCCGTGTTTCACCCACGCCTCCAGCCGGACGCTGACCTGACCGACCCGGCATACGTAGTCGGTGGGCAGGTTGAAGTACAGGTAGTAGTTCGGGTCGCCCTCCAGCATCACCCATCCCGCCGCGTTCCACTGCGGCTCCTCGGTGGTCTTGTCTATCAGGCAGCCCCACAGGCACCCGTAATGGGTCACCGTGTGCTGCTCCAGCAGGGTCACCGTGCTCCCGTCGGGCTGTGCCGACGTATGGGTGACGAACCGGTAGGGGCTGTCTCCCTGTGCCACCGCCAGCGACCACTCGCCCCGGCTCACCCGTTTGGGAACCACATCGCCGTTGTAGTCGAACTGGTAGAAGTTCTCCGCTATGATGGTCTGCGCCACGATGCCCACGTCATCGGTGGACACGGGCAGCCTGCCCAGCGCGGCCAGGTTGGGCAGCTTGCCGACGGTGAGCGCGTAGTTGTAATCCTCCAGGATGGGCTTGTACACGTTGACCAGGAACATCATGCGCCCCTCTCGTGACGAAATGAGCCACGACTGCGCCCGCTGGTTCTGCGGATCGCCTTCTGCCGGCACGACGGCGTTGCCCCTGCGGGTGAGGTTGTATCCCGCCGCCGGAGGATAGTTCTTGCCGCCCGGCACTTCGCCATCGGGGTACAGCACTACGGTCAGGGCGTTGTCGTTGACGTTCTTCGCCACCACCCGCATCCACGAGGTGTAGTAGTCCGTGCCACCCGTGAGCAGGCTGTTGACGATGCTGTACACCACGTCGTCCGTGCCCAGGGAAGTGATGTCGTGCTCGGTCTCCTTGCGGATGTACAGCTTGTACGTGCCATCGTCCACGGTCTCCACCCGCTCGATGTGCCCTGCGTCGGTGAACGAGTAATCGCCAGCCATGGCGGTAATCTCGTTGATGATCAGCTCCATGACGGACATCGACCCGCGCACCTCGATGCGGTCTGCCTGTATGCGCCCGTTCGTGTCCGCGATAATGCCTTTGCCCGCAAGGAACGAATCGATGGCTTCGCCCACCTCGATGCCGCCCAGCAGGCGGAGCAGGTACTGCGTGCTGTCCTCCTTGTCCTTGCGGAGGAACTTTTCGTCCAATCCCGCAGTTGCTTCTAACAGCTCGGCAAAGGCAGCTGCAATCTTGTCGAAATTGCGCTTCCACTTCAGGCGCACGTCACGTCCGGTGTCTTGTGCTCCGTTCCAGGGGATTATCTGTTCATAATTGGTATCCATTACTTCAGTTGCAGTTCGTTGTCGTTAAATGTTAGCAATAAGGGTTGCCAGCACGATGCCTGTTTGCCTGTATCGAGGTCGATGTAGTTCAGCATATAGCCGGAGTAGCGGTTGCGCTCCTTGCGGTTCTGTTTGCAAAGCCGGGCACGGCGTATGCAGATGATGCCTTCGCTTTTCCTGCGCGCTATGCTGTAGCTCATGAAGGAGAAAGAGAAGGGAATGCGCAAGCGGCTTAATTCCCGCATCCGGTCTATAGCTTCGTATACGTCCACTTCTATTTACTATTTAGCGATTTACTATTTACGGCAAAGGTAAGAGGGCAAATATGTTGGGAAAAGGACAGCGATCAGCGGCTCACGTTCTTCTCCAGGCGGTTCACCCGGTTGATGGCGTCACGCACTTTGCGGGGGTCTACCACCAGTTCTTTTTCTGTCAGGATGGTCAGCAGGCGGTTGTTTTCCTGTAGCAGTACCACCACCTGCGAGCGTTGTTCTGCCGTCATTCCGGCAAAGGGTGACGCTGATGAACGGGCATCACCCGTGCCGGTATCGGTGTATCCGCCTTCGTAGCGTCCGCCACGGGTGCGCACCTGCTCCAGTATCTGGGTGGTGTTGAGCATCCGGATGGTGCCCCGCTTCTGCGCCACGTCGAACACATCGAGGAACTGTTTGACGGCGGGGTTTGCCACCGCCTCGTGGTTCGCCACGAACTCGTTCTTGTGTACGGGGATGACTCCGGCGGTATCGTGCGGGTTGCCTGGGGCGGTGTAGCCTTCGATGTAGTCATTAGAGTAACCGCCCGAGTACAGACCTTTGGCTTCATCGCGCTGCTGTTTGGCGACGGCTATCTGGGCGGCACCTGCCACGACGGCTGCAGCTGCTGCGGCAGCACCCAAAGCAGGACCGACAACAGGAATACCTGCCATTGCCTTGTATGCCTCCATAGCTGCTACGGCGGTGCTTGCCGTCACCTGCAATACGCTCATGGCGAATTGTGCGTCGGCGTATTTCTTCTTGACCTCTTTCATTGCCGCCTCTTTTTCTTCTTCCAGCTTGGTGGTGTCCTTGCCTGCCTTCCGAGCGGCGGCAATCTCCTTGTCATACTTGGCTTCCACCTGGCTCAGCTCACGGTCTTGCAAGGCACTTATCAGCTGGCTGGCGGATGAAGCCGCCTGACCGACCACTTGCATTGCCGCTTGGGCTATCTCGTTGCGACGTTCTTCCTGCTCTTCGGCGATGCGGGATTTCTCGTCCTGATACTCTTCATAAGTGATCAGGTCGTCCGCATACATTTGCTCCAAGATGTCGTTCTTCTGCCCGAAGTCGTCTGTGCTGTCTATGGCTCTGAACCCTTCTTCCCGTTGCGTGCGCCGGTCGCGTTTCTGCTGCCGGTTATCGCCTTGCTTCTGCTCCACTCTCCTATCCAGCAGTTGCCCTTCCACTTCGGTGGTATCCATGCCGTACTTCTCCAGCAGCCGCTTGCGCTCCTCCAGATACTCCCGTTCGATGTCGAGCAGCCGCTGGCGGTAGGCTTCTTCGTCGGCGATGTCGCCGCTGATGAATGCCTGCTTGGCGGCACGGCGTTGTTCGTTCGCATCCGCTTCTGCCTTGCCGAAGTCGGCACTTTTCTGCGCTTCGTATACGCGGTTGGCTTCGGCTATCAGCTTGTCGTATATCTGCCCCTGTATCTGGGAGGTGTCTTCGCCGTTTTTCTCCAGCAGGTCCCGGCGTGCGGCGAGGTAGCCCATTTCTTCGTTGTACATTTCTTGGCGGTACTGCTCTTCGGTAATCTTCTGGTCCAGGTAGTTCTGCTTGATGATGTTCAGCCGCTCGCGGTAGGCGGCTTCCAGTGCATCGTTACCGGAAGCGGCAGGCGTTCCGCCACCTGTGGGGACAGTGACCGTTGCTGGTTCGGGATTCACGGGGTCGGGCGTGCCTGTACCTTGTGCGGACGACATGATTTCGTTGTTGATATCGGCTATGGCTTGCTCGATGCCAGATAATTGCTTCTTGGTGTTCGTCACCGCCTTCTCTGCCAGCTGGAACTCCGAACGCATGGTTTTCACTCCTTGATTCAAGCCGGATGCCAGCATACGGGTACCGCCGGTGCCCATGCGGGATGCCTGCACCGTTGCCGTGCTCTCGGCTGCGGACAGGTTTCGCTGTGCCGTGGTGAAGCGTTGTTCGTCGGCGGCAAGCTGTTTCTCCGACTGGCGTTTGCGCCGGTACAGCTCTTCCAGCTCTTCTTGCGCCGCCTTCAGCTTGATTTGCTTCTCCAGCTGTGTCAGGTATGCCTTAATGGCTTCGGTGTTGTCGTTGGTCAGCCTGCCTTCGTCGTCCAGCATGCCGTTGTAGCCGGGGATGATGCTTTTCAGTTCGTTCAGTGCCTTGATGCGCTGCTCTTGAGCGATGCGTTCGTTGTGCAGGATTGCCGTAAGCAGTTTTACCCTCGATGCCTGACGGTCGTAGTCTTCGGTTGCGGTCTTGTTGATGCGTTCCATCGAGCGCATCGATTCCGTCACGCTGTCTTGCTTGCGCTTCAGGTCGATGAACAGGCCGGTCAGCACTCCTACCGCCGCAGCGGCGATGCCCCACGGGTTGGCACGCAGAAGGGTGAAGAGCGACTTCATGCCCGTGACGATGCGTCCCGTCCACAGCACTTTCGCCTTGTCGGCAATGACGGAAGCGTTTACCGCTGCCGTGTACAGCCCCACCGCCGTAGTGGTCGTGACGATGACGCCCCGGTAGTCGTCGAAAGCCTTGATGAGCGAAAGCAGCCCCTTTACGGTCAGGCTGCCGAAGCTGATGAGGTTCTTCATCACCGGCTGCAGCCGTTCGCCCAGCTCTATCCGCACTTCCTGGAAGCTTTTGCGTGCCTTCTCCAACCCGGCTTGCACGGTGTTGTTCTGCACGTTGTATTCGTTGGTGCTGCTCGTGCCTTCGGCAAAAGCCTTGTTGGCGTTCTCCTGCTCACGGCGCACCAGGTCTACATTGCCTGCCAAGGTGCTGATGACGCTTGCCGCTTCTGCTCCGCTCAGCTGCATTTCTTTCAGCACCGGGGCGATTTGCGCCATGCCGCCCATCTTGTTGAGGGCCTCCAGAAACGAGATGACCGCTGCGTTGACATCGGTCTGCATCAGCCGGGTGAACTCCTCCACATCCATCTGTGCCAGCCGGGCATACTTTGCAGGTTCCTGGTAGATGCGTAGGATGAGACCGGACAGTGCCGTGCTCGCCATCTCCGAGCGCAGCATGTTCTGGTCGAGTGCCGAAGCAAATCCCATGATATCGGTGACGGACATGCCTGCCTGCTTGCCCACGCCGCCCATGCGTGCCGTGAACTCCACCAGGTAAGGTTCGGACGCGCTGGTGCTCTGTGCCACCTGGTTCACTGCCGAACCGATGGCAAGCATGTTGTCGCGCAGGCTCCGGCTCTCGTCGCCGAACATCTGGCTGAGCTTGCCTATCTGGTTCACGGCTTCCTCGCCCAGGTCTTCGCCCAACGCCACATTAATCTGGTTCGCCGCTTCGACGAACTCCCGCACGTTGTCCACCCCCGTAATGCCCAGCTTGCCTGCCTCGCCAGCCAGCCGGTTCAGCTCCTCGCGTGGGGTACGGGTGTCCATCTGCTTGAACTGTTCGTTCAGCTGCTTCACTTCCTCCCGTGTCATGCCGGTGTACTTGATGGCCTGGCTCTCGGCTTCTTCCATCTTGGCATATTCATCCACACACTGGCGCATGGTGAGGGTCATGCCGGTCAGGGTGGCGATGGCTCCGGCTGCCATGCCCGCATAGCGGTTGAAACCGTCAGCCAGCTTGCTGATGGAGAGTCCGGTTTCGGTAGCGGTGCCCTTCAGCTCCTTGATACGTGCGTTAACCTCTTTCAACTGCTTGTTGTATTGTTCCCACTCCGGCAGGCTCGGGTCGAGGTTGCGCAGGATGGCGTTCAGTTCGCGCTGGCGGTTGGCGAGTTCTCTCATGCTCAGGTGCCCGATGCCGATTTCGTTGAAAAGGTCATCGTATTGCTGTTTCAGGTCACGCACCACCTGTGCCTGTGCCTGATATTCCTGGCTGTTCTCGCCAAATTGTTTTTTAATTTTATTCAGCTCTCTGTTCGCTGCTTTCATCTGCTTTTCCAGCTCTATCATCTTCTGACGTGCGCTGTCCTGCTGTACGATGATTTCGAGTTGGACCCTGTCTATTTTTAAACTCATAACCTTGCTTTATTAAAAATGAAAATTGAGAATCATGAATCCAGCCAGCGTCCGTTGTCAAGCCACACGCCGCCGTCCCGCCACTTGCCGTCTGCCAGAATCCAGCGGGCATCGGCTTCGGTGTCGCTTATCTTGGCGGGGTAGAACGTGCCGGTCCATGCGCCCTTGCGTCCGTTGGCGTCGAGGGTGTACTCTATCTCCTTGCACACGTAGCGTTTGTTGCGGATTTCGAAAACGCCCCGCGGGTCGTACAGGTTGGGGTCATGGCTGGTCAGCTTGATTTCGTTGCGCTGGTCTACGTCTAAAGTGCCTTCCCAAAAGCAGGTTTGCAGGTCCGTCAGCCGGAGCGTCTTGCCCTCGGTGTTGGTCTGTATATAGGTATTGCTGTCCCACACATAGAGATATTCGTCTGTATAAGCGAAAGGGATGTCTAAAACCACGTAGTACTCGGTGTTTTCCACAGGCAAGGCTGCCCCTCCGTAGAATGCCACGAAGATGTTGTTCTTTGAAGGAGTCCCGTCACTTTCTCCCGTACTGCTGTTGTTAATCAAGTCGGACACAGGGGTACGCCCTTCGGAGCCATCGTCTTCGTCACCGCTACTTCCCGAACCTCCGTCAACGACAGGCATAGGAATATATATAGGAACAGTCAGACCTGCTCCGTCACCCCGGAAGAAATCTTTGCCTGTCTGCCTGATTTCCGCCGGCATTATCCCCAGTTCTACCTCCTGTTCGGGGTCTGCACGCTCAATGGCGGCAAACTCGTCTGTCAGAATCCATCGGTCTCTGTCACCTGCATGGTCTTCGCCCGACATCGTTCCGTAGTATGCTTTCCGCCGGGTCTCCCCGTCAGTCCATACCGTGTCTGTCTGCTGGTGCTGGGAAGAGCCGAACCAGTAATCCATCCGCCCGACAAAACCGCCTTGCTGCGGCGGGATAGCTCCTATGTCGATGGCACTTTTACGGGCTGCAGCCTTCACCGTATCGGGCAGACACCTCCCACGCCAATACGCATTGTCCGGAAACGCATACCGCACATCGCTCTGCAGGATGTTTACGGTTTCGGGCTCATCATCTTCATCGGCAGTCTCCACTTCGTACACATCTTCTACCCAGCGGACATGGCTTGTGGTGGAAGCGTGGTAATATTTTTGTTTGGCAAGGAAACGCACGTTCCGGCTCCGGTTGTCTACTACAAACACACCGTCGAACATCAGTTCCAGCTGTTCCAGAAAGTCTCCCACACTCCAGCCGGGCAGCATCTCGCACCATTTCATCGTACGTACCGCATGGCAGATAAACAGGTCTTCATAGGCAGTGCCGGCCAGCAGGTTGTCGGTCAGTTTGTATCCAAGTGCTTCGAACAGGCTGTTGATATAAACACACAGGTAAGGCTGCGGGATGAAACGGTCAAGGTCGGGAGATACGGACCCCAAAGAGCTTACATTCCCAGGGGTCAGATCCGGAGATCCCGTAGTGAGATTCACCCATGGATTAAGAATCTCTTCTCCGTCGCGGTCGTACACCATGGTCAGGCAATAGTCTACATCCGGATAACGCTTCTCGATATGTTCAACCGCTGCCTTCTTGGTAATGGCCGCTGTCACCGGCATGCCGGAAAGCGAAGAAATCTGCAGGTCGTTGCCGATGATATAGTTCAGTTCCGAGTTTCCGCTGGCTATCTGTATGCTCACGCTCTCATCTGTCCATCCTGTGATGATTTCGGTGCCGTCACAGTACACCCGGTTGTCGGCTATCAGAATGGCAGTTCGTTTGCTTGCCACTTCTGTCACCGAGTTCAGGCGGTTCAGGTGCTCATAAAGTGCCGCGTTGGTCGGGTTGCCGAGCGGCAGGGTGATGTCGTAGGTATATTCGCCGTTTTTGGTGAAAAGCGGATTCTCACGCTTCACCTGCACGCTGAAGTCTTTTGGCAATACGGCGGAAACGCCGTCGATGTAGAGTTCGGTCATTTTTTGTCAGGAGTTAAGAAGTTAAGGAGTTAAGGAGTTAAAGGAGTTAGAGGGAGTTAGAAGCCAATAGTTATCACGCATAGTCTTGCAGCTTGAATCCGATGCTCAGCCCGTTCCAGCCTCCGAAGATGTCGTATTCCCACTCGATGGTAAGTCCTGACACAACCTGCATTTCGTTGTCGCAGACAAAAGGGGAATCCATCAGGCGGTTGCGAAGAGCCAGCATCAGCTGCTGCAGGGCGGCATAATGCGCCAGTTCGTCTTCGTCACTCTGACTGCCCGACGGCACTTTCTCCAAGAGGAACAGCACCATGTCGTTGCCGCTGCTGAAGTTATCGGCATCCCCATCCACTGTGGCATCGGGATATTTGGCACACAGGATAACGCCGCGCCGGTCACGCAGCTTGCGGATGATGTGCCCCTCACGCACCGCTAATGCAACGCCTTCTATTTGAATATCTTTCGCTTGTTCGTTAACGCTCTCCTTTAATTCGATAAGCCACTCTCTGAAACGCTTTATATCAATCATAACTGTTCATTATTCATTATTAATTATTCACTCAATAAGGTTATTCTGTGTCGGGTCTGCCATGCGGAACGAGAACTCTACGGTGGACAGTACAGAGCGGCGGAAGTCACGCTCCAGCTTCTGCTTGGTGATGATGATGGGCAGCCACTCAGACCCGTTCCAAACCTCCGCCTCACGGGCGTTCAGCAGGTTGTGCCACAGCTTGTATTCCGACCGCAGGTGGATGATGCCGCTTCGTGCCGTGTATTCGTCGGTCACCTTCAGCCCGAACTTGCGCTCTACGCCGTACATCGATGCCGTGTCGTCTTCGCTGCTCCCGGCTACGGAAAGCCCACCCGTGCAGCACAGGGTTTCGGGCATGTCGTACACGTTCTTGAAGCGGAACACCCACCGCTCGGCGTAGGGCGTGGTGTCTACCACAAATTCCAGGCTTCCGCCGCTCAGGCTGAATGAATAGCTCCGCAGGCTTTCCGCTCCGAGCAGGGAACAGGCGTATTCGTAATCCGCCTTCAGGGTGACAATCGTCTGCGCGTTAGGCAGAGGCAAGGAGTAGCTTTTCTCCGTACCGTCCGGCAGGATGCCGTGCACGGCACAGCTGTTCGCATTGGGGAAACCGCTCACGTATTCGGGCACACCGGGACGGGTCACTTTTTTCGCCACCTCGCTCAAGGCTCCCGGCGAACCGGCAGACTTCCGGGTCTGAAGGCAGGAATAGATGACCAGCGAGTCGGCATCTTTCGTATTGTTGATGTAGAAAGAAAACGTACCGGAGGCACTTGTTTGCCAACACAGCGCATCTTCGCACCATTCTCCCCACAATGCCAGCTCGCAGAACTTGCCAAGGCGGCGGATGCGCACCTGGTTCTGCGCGTCGGGCACGTATTCTTCGTCCAGTATCTTCTTGCCTCCGTAGTGGATGCTGAAGGTGATGGTCGAGTCGGTATCGATGATGTAGTCCTGCATGGTGGCGCAGAACTCTCGGGTTCTGGGGCGTTGGGTAACAGTCATTTTTAGTTAATAGTGAATAGTTAATAATGGAGGGTCTATAACCGGCAATACTTGTTGCGCGGGTGGTTCCGGGGCAGCAGCTCGTAATCGGGTTCGCTGCCGTCGCGGGCACGCTTCATCTTGTCTATCCAGCGTGCGGCGTCGGCACGCATCCAGTCGGAGGCACGGCGCACGTCATCGAGGCTTGCCGGTTCGCTGTCGAGCATCCCGCTTTCGGCAAGGTATCCGCGCACCACGCCACAGGGCAGCAGTTTGAGAGGGAGGCGGCAAAGGGCGGTAGCCATTGCCAGCAGGCATGTAGCCATGGCGGCGGCATAATGGGATGCACTTTCGGTATCCCCCTCTTCTTCGACCAGCTTCTGCCAGTCCGCGCCGTATGCGTCTGCCACGGTCATCAGCTGCGCTTCGCGGATGAACGGTACCAGCAGCAGGTATGTCCGCTCGCTGCGGTTGATGGGGAAATACATGTCGAATTGCGCCCCGCTGCGCACGATAAGCTGCCGGGTGGCACGGTACAGGCTTGTAGAGGTCCACTCTTCGGGCTTGGTCTTGTTCAGGTGGGTGATGAGCGAATCTACGGCACGGTAGTACGCTTCCATCTGCAGGGCGTCGTCGCGGTTCAGCTGCCACTCCCACGGCAGCTTGTCGCCCCCGTCGGTCGACACCTTGAATTTGCGCCCGTCGTCTTCGTGGCTCAAGTCGTTTTTCTGATACATGCGCAGGGTGGCAAGGATGGCGATGGGACGCTGCACCAGCCGTCGCAGCGGGTTGCTGTCGTCTGCCTTTTCAGCCAGGGAAATGACGCCTTCGCCCACCAGCCGTGCCAGTTCTTCGGTGGCCTGCTCGATGTCGCCTTCCACCTTCGTGAAGTCGTTGTTGGCGTAGTAGTTGCCGGTCAGTGCCCGGAGTTGTTCGGTTCGTTCGATTAGCAACATGTCATTTACGATTTAGCAATTAACGATTTACCAATGATTATTTCAGGCAAAGGTAAACCATGGAGGAAACAAAGGAAAGGACATAAAAAAGAGAGGATGCAAGTAAATAAACCAATAATCATTTGCATAATAAGCAAAAGCGTATTATCTTTGTAGTGTCAAACAAGAGTTCTTAATTTAATGTTTAAATCGATGAAAGAAGAAGAAAAAAAACAGTTAGAGCAAGAGTACGAGAACCTGAAACTTCTGATTTCCTTTCATGAATCTTACGGAATACCCGAAGACGTAAAAGAGCGGAAGCAGTTGATAGACGATATCTTGGACCGGATGCTCGAGATTAAAGAGAAATTGGAACATGAATGATTAACCGCCCTCCCTTCACTGGGAGGGCTTAAAACTACAAAAATATGATAAATTGGGATAATTGCCTGCCTACTCCGGAAATGAAAGCAGCGTTCGAACGTTTTAAGACCTTGCGCACCCAGGAGGAAAGGGATGCTTTCAAAAAAGAAATGGAAGCCAACTACGCACGTATGTCTGATGAAGAGAAAGCACTTTACAGGGAAAAGGCTGAAGCCGGATTCCAAGCGGCAGTGGATGCCTGCAACGATTTTATCAACCGGGCAGACGAAGCTATCCTACGGGATAAGCTCGGCGAGCTGCCGGAAGCCATATCGCTCAGCTACATTGCAAAGAAATACTTTGGCAAAAGCCGTAACTGGTTATACCAACGCATTAACGGTTATGTCGTGAACGGGAAAAAGGCTCATTTTACCGAAAGTGAACTCCAAACATTCAGGCATGCACTGGATGACATTGGAGCGATGCTGAACCAGACATCGTTGAAACTCGGTTAAGAACAATCTTGTTTGAACATCCGTCCCCGCAGTCGAGCCGCTGCGGGGATTTTTTTCATTTCTTCATCCGCTTCATCATTTCGTCTGCCCGCTGCTTGTCGTCGAGCAGTTTGAGGAGGACACGGAGCAGCGGTGTGCGGTCGGTATCGTCTGCCGTGCCGAACACGCCGCTCTCCGCCACGGTATAGAGGATGCTGTTCAGCCCCAGGTCTTGTGCGGACGAACGGGGTGCATCCGGCTCACGGCGGCTGAATACGGGGGCAAAGGTCACTTCGTGTCCGTCGACGACGAAGCTGCCTGTCTGCAGGTATTCGCAGAAATAAGCGAACCACACGTATACGCCCCACTGCATCCAGCCGGGCATCTTCACGGCATCGCGCATGTAGCCGGGCATGTTGTCCTGGCAGAAGGGGATGCGCCGTCCGCCGGCACCGGTTGTGCGGTACAGGATGGCGGTGAGGGCAAGCAGGTCGCTCTCGTAATGGTCGGTGTTGTACAGGTTCATGGCGGCAGTGGCGTAGCGGAACTCGCCGAAAGTGAGGTCGGCACCGTGGCTTGCCGGGCCGCGCAGCCCTTGCCACTCCGGCAGCAGGTTCTTCGTGGTGCGGAAGTCCATGGCAACGCAGCCTTCTTCGTCGTCCACCACCCACATCCAGCCCAGCGTGCCTGCCAGCCTGTCCACCAGGTTCATGTCGTCTGTCTCGTGCTTGCGGCGGAACCTGTAGCCGCGCCGCTCCAGCACAAAGGCACACCACGCACGGCGGATATCCTGCAGCGATACACCCCGCCGTACCCTCAGTGCGTGCCTTAACTTCAGGAGGTACACCCACTCTTCGGGTGTCACCTCTTCCCAGCAGTCGGGGAAACTTAATTCATTTGCCATTTGAGTATTTACAATTTACTTGAATTCCACATTATCCCTCCGTGATGAATAAACCTTATACCTGGTTCGAAGCCCGGTCGCCTGCGCTCACGTTGTCTTCTTTGTTGATGACCTTGCGGTACAGCCCGAGGAAGATGCCTTTTTTGTCGGGGAAATTGATGCGGATGGCGTCGTTTACGGCTTCGAGGGCGATGTCTTCGGCTATCTGCGTGTCGGCACCGTAGAATATCTTCAGGGCATAGAGCATCTGGCTGCCGCTGTCGCTCTTGCCGTCGATGATGATGTTGGCAAGGGCCGGGGATAGCCCGAAACCGCTGGTGGTCGAGCTGTCGGCGATACGGCTTATCTTCGCCTGCGCGTCGATGTACTTGTCGATGTTCATCTCGATAGGCTCTATCTTCCAGCTCTGCAGGTTGCCTTGCGGGTCGGTGAAGTCCACACACGAAAAGAACTTGCCCGCGTTCGCCTTGCCCGCCATCACGTCGGCAATGGTCTGCGTCAGTTCGTCTTTCAGCTTCGACATCTCGCGCTGCAGCTGCTCTTCGGTCCAGTCTGGATGCAGCTCCTGCACCAGGCGGCGTTTTTCTTCCCAATACTCGCCGGGCGTGTGCACGATGTACGCCGCCGCAATCATGTTCTCGTTCAGGTGGCGGATGATGCGGGGCAGGTCGTTGGCGTTCTCCAGCCAGGGCACCGAGCCGTAGAAGCAGGAAATGGCGTACAGGTTGCGCCCGAACGAACGCATCGAGTGGTAGCGGATGGCGGTCTCGTGGCGCGAGGGGTTCCATTTGTCGAACACGGGATAGCGGCGGAACGTGCGGCTGCGGAACGCGTCGAAGTCACCGGTCAGCACGTGGGTCACGTCTTCCAGCCTCCGGCTGTCGTTTGCCGGCCATACCAGCCGGCATTCCTGCGAGTGCAGGCAGTCCAGCCCCGCCACCCACGGGCGGCCGATGCGCACGCCGCGCCCCATGCGGTACTTGACGAACACGCCGTTCAGGTGGGTATATTCTACCAGGGCGGCACGCACAAAGGCACGGTAGTCCCACGACTCCAGCCAGTCTTGTATCTCCGCGTCTTCCACCCATTGCTGGACGCGCTCGTTGTTCTCTATGGCGATGCGGTAGAGTGCCGGTCCCTGCCCGTACAGCAGCCCCGTCTTGCGGTCGAGGATGCCCGGGCCCAGGTTGTTGCGCTCCAGCAGGTTGCGGATGGCGTTGGGCAGGTTGTTGTCTTTGCCCCAGGGCACCACCCGTTCGCCCGCCACGCTGACGGGGTCGCCGTCCCAGTTCTCGCCGCCAAGGTCGAAAAACTGGCTCATGGCGCCGCTCCAGTCCATGTGGATGGCATACTGCCCGGCGGCGGTGTCTACGAATGAGAATTTTCCGATATGTTTCATTGTTCAGGAGTTAAGAAGTTAAGGAGTTAAGGAGTTAAGGAGTTAAAGCCTTTCTACAGCTGTTTCTTCCGGTTTTCGAGGATGCCCTTCAGCCGTTCGATTTCAAGGTCGGACAGACCGTACATGATGCGTGATACCAGCTTGTAGTAACCGCTGTACATGCTCCGGGCATACCAGCGGTTGTTTTTCTTCTTCATCGTGTTCTGCTTCTGCCCCCAGATGTCGCGCATGGTGTCCACCTTGTGCCTGTTCTGCTTGTAGGCGGCAATATCGACCGCACGCCCGTAACTGAGGAAAGAGAAGCGCAGCCCCGGATTCTTGCCTTCCTTGAAGGCGCTGTAATTCACGCTGTGCAACAGGTCGTCGGTGCGTCGCAGCTTGCGTTTCTCAATGGCTTCAGTCAGTACGTCTGCCAGCCATTCGCCGTGCTGCGACAGCTCTTCTTCGATGAAGAGCAGTTCCAGTTCTTTTTTTTCATCGTCTGTCATGGTGTTCATCCTTTTGCGGCAAAGGTAAACGATAGCATACCGGGCGGAAAGGACACAAAAAAAAAGCCGGACACTTATGTGGAAGTGTCCGGCGACCAAAGAAATATATCTTTTTATTCAGCCTTCCGGCAGCCGGTTGCGCCCGATGTACGTCTCTTCGCTCATCGCTCCTTTGATGACCGCCTTGGTATCCTGCCAGCAGTACGCCATACGAACGCCACGGTGTGTCATGATCCAGTCGCTCATACCGGTTTCGGCAGAGATTTCTTCTACCACCTGCAGGAACTGCGTCAGGTTCTCCAGTCCGTTGAAGTAATATTCCAGTGTGGAGTAGTCTTCGGAATCGTTCATTGCCCGCCTCCTTCCTTCTTGGCACGGTACACGCAATAAGCCGCTACCGCCACGGCTGGCGGAAACAGGAAGGTGACGCAGAGCGCGCCGATGGCGCCCACGTACCATGCGTCTTGCGTTGTCTGGATTTGGCATTCGGACGGAAGCGTCCGGTTAACGAGTTCACGGAGTTTGCCCGCGAAATTCATTTCGTGAGCAGCCGGAATGCTCTTCGTTCCGGCGGTCAGTTCTTTTTTCATACTACATGTTATGGTTTGGCTGTTACAGGCAAGTTTACGGATACACGAACGGCTGCCTGTTTCCCGTATAAGTCGCCAAACCATAACATGTAGTATCCGAAGAGTACCAATGTAGGGAAAAGACAGCCGTAAGTTTCGTATATGAATCTGGTCACCTCATAAATGAGGCGAGCAAACCGATGGACATAAAAAAAGCCCAATTTCGTATTGAGCATCTAACCGGACACTCAGCGGATATGTTGAACATATTATGATTTGGCACTGCAAATATAGGAATAGTTTTTGGAACGGCAATAAGAAAGGCGGAAGTTTTTTGCTTCCGCCCGGTAAAAATGTTGTTTGACCTTACTATTTCGTTTTATGTATCAAAACAGTTTTTTCGCGCTGTACGCTTTCTCCGGGTCAATCTCCAGACCGACTTCCTTCATCTGCCTGCTGTAGCGTGCCAATACGTTGCCCAACACTTCACCGTTTCGGTAAATGCAGTCCTGCACGTCAGCATCCGCCAAGATGATTTCCATCAGCACGGCTTTAGCTTTCTCCGTGTCGCCGGCGGCCACATACATGGCGAACGCTGTCTGTGGAGTGGGCGTGCTGCCGCTTGGCATGATGACCTTCTTAATCTTCGATATGTTGGCACACAACACGAAGAAGCAAATCAACGTAATGAGTTCTACAATGGCACTAAGCCAAAACACTAATTCTAAATTTCCCATACTTACATTTTATTTATATGATTAATACTAATTTATCCGTACCTTTTCGGAAAACAAAACCGTTGGCTTATGAAACGAATCCTCCAATATTATAAAAGATGGCGCGAACGCCGGTTGCGGAAATACTGCGTGGAGTGTACCGTTAAAATATGCCAAGGCAGTAACTGGGACTTCCGCTATGTAATTTGAATTTTTCACTTTTCTTCTTAAGAGTTATCCGGTTCCTTTTCCTCTAATCCATCCAATGTATAATATAGAGTAAGAGTCAAATAAGGGTCTGGTTTATCCCAAGGGTAAAGTTGGTGTACCCCTGAAAATTTAACTACAACTTTCTTGATTGCTTTATGGTCTATTAAATTCGTAATGAATTGCGAGTCTTCAGCAGGAACATATCCCAAATGAATCCTCTCATGCATAACCTTTACGGCACAGGGGTCATACTGATTTTTCGGTTCTTTTCGTAGTTTAATTTCATCATATATGTTCAGAACAGGAACCGTTTCTTTAGCCAATCGACTGCGGGCGAATATACCTTTAACTTCAATATCCATTGAATAATAAGATTTGTATTCTTCGGCAACAGCATCATATTCAGCTTGGCATTTCAATCTTTTAGCTTCTTGTTGCCCTTCATACTTTTTCAGAGATTCTTCCAATTCTTTGCGCCTTCTTTCATCTTCATCTTTCTTCATATCATCTTCCTTTTTGCTTTGGATAATTCCATAAATAAAAATGATGATGAGTGCTAAAATCAGTAACCCCCCATATGTATCTCCAGTTGAATAGGATTCGCAGGATGATAAAAAAAAGCAAATACATAACAAGAGCAGTATAAATAAACATTTCTTCATTCTTTCCTTATTTATTTGATTAATACTAATTTATCCGTACCTTTGCGGAAAACAAAACCGTCGGCTTATGAAACGAATCCTCCAATATTATAAAAGATGGCGCGAACGCCGGTTGCGGAAATACTGCGTGGAGTGTGCCGTCAAGATCTGCCAAAACAGCAATTGGGACTTCAACTATGTCATCGACCAATTACATTATTACCTTACGGGACCACATAATGAAGAGAAGCGTCCTTGACCTTGCATGCCGGAAGCATCACCGGTACCGAAAACTTCACCCGGCTCACAGAACTGCTGCCTTCGGTATGCGAACGTGAGGCATCCCCTCCGATTACGCAAGCCAATACATTCACTCTCCCACTGCTGTCTTTGGCGTCCTCTACAGACACGGTCAGGTCAAACTCTATATCGGTGATCTGCCGATATCCTTCTTTTGTATTAAAGGCTTTCGATTCCTTATTATTCTTATATGGCGTAGCCGGATTGACCACCGCATCTTTATCTTGATACATTGTGTTCAGCTCATCCACCGCATCGATAATTTGCGCTATCGTGCTTTTCACAAATTCTTTCAGTTCCATTATAAAAAGGGCGAACCCCTCTCCAACGCGTGCCCAAAGGTTCGACGAGACCTTAACCCGACTGGATACGGATTACGCATTGAAAAGGGGGTCATGTTGTACGTTGGTTGATTGGGCACCGCAAATGTAAAAACTTATTTCAATACAGCCAAAGAACTGTTTGAAAAACAGCCCCTCCGTGGTTGAAGGAACGGAAAAACAACCCTATTCCGCTTTTTGGGTCCCATCCCGTTTGCGAGTGTGCGAGCAAACGGGATGGGCGGCGGATGCCGCCCTCCCTTACAATCTGCCTTCATCGTTATAACTGTAATATCCGTTATCCGTAAAAATCAGGTGGTCTAACAAGTGAATGTTAACCGTTTTACCTGCCTTTTTAAGTGATTCCGTCAAATTATCATCCTCTCGGCTCGGTTGTGTGTTTCCGCTCGGGTGGTTGTGGCAAAGTATCATGGTTGTGGCATTGCATTTCAACGCTTCACACAAGATAACCCGAACATCTACCAATGCAGAAGAAATTCCGCCTACTGAAACACGCTGTTTGCGGATAATTTTACAAGACTGATTCAAAAAAATCACCCAAGTTTCTTCTACTCTCAAATCTGAAAGGAACGGTTTCAATGCATTGTATATATCAAGCGAACAACGTATGGTTATCCGTTTTGTTTTGCGTTCTTGGATTCGCTTGTACAACTCGATAACAGCCAGTGCCATTTCCCTGCGTGCGGGTGTCAGCTTGTCGCAAATGTCCTCAATGTTCAAATCATCGCCACGGTAGAACATCTCACCGACTTCGTTAGCGGTTTCCTTATTGTTAGTCAACTGATAAATCACTTCGCTGTCTGACAAGTGGCGGCATTCGCCACACATTTCAAATAAATCTCTCATAGTTCTTATATATTAGATGTTTAACGTAATAATGTCCTGCCTAAAAACAAGCCTCCTAAAACCTGTGCGCCAAACGATTCAAGCATACAGGCAAAACGGGCGTATGAATAACCTTGTGTAATGATGTCATCGAAAACAACCACCTTTTTTCCCTTGAAAAATTCCTTATCAAAATTGATAATCTCTACATTGCTGACCGTTTTAGACGATTTTGTTTCGTGGATTGCCAAACGGCTTCCCTCTATGCTGATAGCATGGTAAGCGTTAGCGGTGCCAGCCAAACGGCAAACTTCATCCGAAAAACTGCGGTATCTGATTTCGTTTTTCTGTGCGCTGCTTGCCGGAATGCAAGCAAAAACGATGTTCTGCGTGTCCTGCCCAAACACTTCACGGAGTTTTCTCGCTACGATTTCAGCGGCTTCATGAGTAAATTTCCCGTCTTTAAATCCCCAAATAAACTTTCTGATTTTCCATTCTCTGGGATTCGCTTCGTATTTGGTCGGCAAATAATCGAAAAAAGAAAACATATATTTCCGACATTGTTCTATCCATTTTTTATTTACTTTTTTCATGGCATTTGAAATTTATTCTTGAACCTTGAGCCATCGGGTGTGAGCCTTCTAAATTCTCCGTTTCCCGGAACGACTTTTTTTTATTCCGTCGCCTGTCGCGCACGGTATGTTTCGCCTTTTGATGCCACTTTAACCAGACAAGAAGGATGTTTTATCAGCAAGGTTTCTGCTAAAACCGGAGGCTTGAATACGACCCAAAGGGTGGAGATTTTTTAGAGAACATCGCCTGACCTTGCAAGACAGACTCTTGTCATACCTTTGTGGCACAAAAGGCGATATATCGTGTCCGATTACGGTAAAGGTCAAAAAGGAGTTACGGAAGAGAAACGGAGATAAAAAAACGAAACAGAAAGCGGCAGCTTTCTACCTTGTAGCGCGAAAAATCCGTGCGGCAAAGCCGGTCTGAATCCGCTGATTGGTCAGGAAATGTCAGACCGCCGTGCCGCACGAATTTTTCGCGTCCCGCCCGTTCATCAGGCAGGGTACAACCAAAAAATGGGGAGTTTTATCAGCCGAAACGGCACAACGGGAAGCAAGAAACCGATGAATATCAGAAAGAAAACCTTCTGTTGCCGCTTTTAAAGCGACAACAAGCATCTCCGAAGCCCGAGCCGCGCCGTCGGGGGATTGCGATTGCAAGCCGTCGACCAGTTCGGAAATATGACGAAATATCGTTACAAACAGCCAAAAGCCCACCAGCTGGAGCAAGCCGTCCCACCTTGCGTGGCTCTCCGTTAGGGAACGAAGAAAGCCCGACCATCCATCACGGACAGCCGGACTGAACAAAAACATGAAAAGAAAAAATGTGCTATTACAAGTAGGCTGCCCCGCTCACCTTGCTGCGGCTCTGCCACATACGCACCACTTCGGGACGCAGCACGAAATACTTCAGCGCGTCGGTCAGGTTGGTGCTCTCACGGGGAAGGCGGTGTACGGGCAGCTTGTCGCCGGTCTTCTCCTTGACTATCTGCGTGGTGTTGTCGCGCTCGTTCACCTTCGCCTTGGTGCGGGTCACCTCCATCTCGCTCTTCAGGTTGGGGCAGTTGTGCTGGTCGATGAGCAGGGTGTAGAGCTGGCGGGCGAGGTTGCCCGGCAGCAGGTCCATGAAGAACCGGTACTCGAGGTTGCTCGATATGTTGCCTTGCCCCAACGACATGAGCTGCACCGTCCAGCCCGTGCGCCGCCCTTCGCTGTCGGTCTCTATTGCCTTCTTAATCTGGCTTGCCATGTCGGTGCTGACACGCTTGTAGTTGTTCATCGAGCGGTCGTAGTAGAGCTTGAGCAGCTTGCGGCGGTGGGGCTTGAAGTAGGCGAGGAACTTGTCGGCAAGGTCGCGCACGTTCTGCGGGGGCAGGGTGTACAGCTCCTTGAGGATGCGCATCACGCGTCCCGCCTGCTGCCCGAACACCATGCTGAGCATGTTGCCGGCGTCCATGCCTGCCTCCAGCGGACGCCCCGGGTCGAGGTAGCGCAGCACGGTGCAGTCCTGCTCCCAGCCGAAGGGGTGCTGCTCGATGACCTCGTTCAGGAAACCGTCGGCATAGAAGTTCTTCATCGAGAGGTTGCAGTAGAACATCTGCGAGGCTTCGAGCTTGGGGATGACCGAGAGGATGTTGCATGCCGCGCCCTCCAGCCCTTCGGCAAACTCGTCGTTGAACCAGTCTTCACCCAGGATGTCGACGTTGACATACGAGGACGAGATGAAGAAGAACGACACGCCGCGGCGGGTCTTCACCCACCGCCGTTCCCACCGCTCCATGGTGCGCCGTGCCAGCATCATCTGGCGTTCGGCATCCGCCAGGGCGGGGCGCACGGCAGGGTCGGTGCGTGCGTCCGCCTTCAGGCTGTTGTATTCCTGAAGCCGTGACAGGTATTCGCGCTTGGTGTCGTTGTAGACGAAGCCGGCACGGAGGGCGAGCAGGATGCGCTGCTTGTCGTTCTGCCGGGCGAGCTTCAATATCCAGTCGTATTCGCCCAGGTGGTTGGGGTTGGGCATGTCGGTGGTGAGCGTGCGGCTGCGGTACCACACCGAGTCGCCGTACTTCACCCGGAAGCCGCGCACCGCCTTCAGCAGGTTGGTGAACTTCTCTTCGGGGAAATACTTCACCTCGTCGCCGAACACGCCCACGTAGGAGCGTCCCGCGCCGATGGCTGCACGGTCGAGCGAGATGAAGGTGAAGTTGAACCCGGTATAGAACACCATGGTGTTGCGCCAGTCGGTGCAGACGTTGTACATGCGCTGCTTCCACTCGCGCGGCGGCTCGCGGTTGATGACGAAGTGCACGTCGGGCATCCATCCCAGCAGCGAAAGCCCGTCGATGAGCGAGGGGATGACGTTCTTGTGCAGGTCGCTGTAGGTGTCCGCCACCCATGCGAAGGGCGCTCCGGGGCAGTCGTGCGCCACCTCCTGCACCCGTTCCGCCAATACCTGCACCGTCTTGGCACTGGCACGCCCGGCAATCCAGTACAGGCTCCAGGGCTGCATCACGGCGATGAGCTGCGCCATCCAGTTGGCATAGCGCACCTCTACGTCATTCGTAATCTTTAGTTTTCTCTTGCGTGTCATCGAGCATTTCTTCAAAATTAATGTCTTCTATGTTGGCATCCCGGCGCAGGCGCACCTTCTCGCCTTCGGGCAGGTCCTGCATCTGGTCGATCTGCCGTGCCAGGTTCTGGCGGTTTGCCGCCGGAAGCCCTACCGATTCGGGGCTGAGGTCGTACCACTTGATAGGCTTCTCGTCCACCTGCTTCAGTTTCACGGGGTCGGGCTTGTCGAGCTGCTTCACCTTGGCGGCCTGCACCAGCAGGTTGCCGTACACCTCCATGTCTTTTGCCGAGGTGGCGTTCTGCAGCACGGCGAGGGCTGCCTTCTGCAGGTTGTCGAAGAGGATGCTGCGGTAGGCGTCGTTTTCCACCGTGTCGTTCAGGTAGAACAGGTTGAGGGCTTCGGCGTACATCTGCCGTGCCCTGCCCCGCTCCACGCAGAACGGCTTGTGCATCAGGAAGGCGATGGCGTTGTCCTTGCCGTACTTGCGGTGGATGCCTACCAAGGCGTAAAGGGCATTGTAGTAGTCCAGTTCTTCGGCGGTCAGCTCCAGGGTGCAGCCGCTGGCAAGGTAGTCTTGTAAGGTTTCGTAGTGGGATTTTTCGAACATGTCGGCTATTTACGATTTACTATTTAGCTATTTACGATTTACTATTTAGATTACCCGATATCATCGAAGAATATCTTGTTGATGCTATTTTTATAACCTATCGATTTGCGGAACTTGTCAAACCGCTGTGCCTGTGTCACGTTCTCTCCGGTCTGTGCAGCGGCGGACATTGATAGCCCCTCTTTGGCTTGCTGGAGCAGCTGACCCCGGTCGTAGTGGTACTTCAGCGGACTGCCTATGAGGTGGAAGTACCACAGGAAGTCTTTCTGCGGTATCTTGTAGTACATGGCAATCTGTTCGGGGCGGTAGCCGATGCCGGCGAGACGTTCGTATTCGTCAATGTCAATGCGCGACATCCATTCGGGGCTGTCATGCCAGCGGTCGTATCCGGTCACTTCTGAATTCATAGACTTTTTTGTTTTTAAGGAATACATATTGCTCTATCATCGCATTCTCACCGTAGTTGCCTGACCCTTCGACGACGAAATACCCTTGCGGAGTATCGATGCAAGCCACCTTTTTGTGGCTCCATGACCATGTAAGGGTAATTACACCTTTATGGTTTAAATCAACCAATCGGGCAAACACCTTCGGCATACGGAACTTGAGTGTCTCGGAAACGTGCAGGTGGATGTCGCCCAACATGCCTTTGTCACGCCAGCGCAACAAGGCATTGATGATTCTTTCGTTGGTGGAATAGGTCGCAATGTATAACCGGTTGATATGGCCTGTCTGCCTGATCAGGTAAACGATAAAGGTAAATGCGGTAAAACTTTTTTGCGTCTCGATAAAGAATATCTCGTTTTCATCAGGAAGCCGACCGCACAGTTCACGCAGACTGTCAAGTTTAAACGTGAGTAAGGACTCAAACCTCTGTGAATAGAAGCAAGAGTCCATCATCTCACGTTTTAATTCATCCAACGAAAAGTAATACCCCATATCAATACGAATTTTCATTCCAACAGTCTCAGGATGTCTGCCCGTTCTTTCTCGTAGCCTGCCAGCCGTTCGCGGCGCACGGCGTCGAGGTGGGGCTTGTCACCCTTTGCCAGTTCGCTTTTCACGCGCCAGATGTTCATCTCCACCTGCCGCAGCCGTGTCATCAGCTTCTTGACCGGCATGTTCACCAGCTTTTTGCGGCGGCGGAACTCGGCGAAGGCGGGATGCTTGCCCAACAGCGAGCCGTGTTCTTGGTACCACGTTAGCTCTTGCCAGATAAGGCGGTTGTCGATGTAGTTGTCTACCAGCTCGCCTGCCGTCTCTGCGCATTCCGCCAGTCCGGCACATCCGCGCAGCTTCTGATGCAGGCGGACGTAAGCCCGGTACTTGGTGAACTTGCGGCTGGCAAGGGCTTCCAGCTCCATGGGGCATCCGGGCTTGTCGAGAAACGGGAACTCGTCGCGGAAGCTCAGGCTCTTTTCTCCGGCATCCGCTCTTCATAGCTCGCAGGGCGACTTGTCGGGAAAGCGTTTCTCCAGGAACTTCTCCAGCCACGGGCTGTAACCGCTGCGGGCATTGTTCATGAACACCTTGTTCTGTAACAGCCGCTCCACGTACTTCTCATCGGGTGCCTTGCTTACCACCGGCAGCAGGAAGGGGTCGGTCTTCCAGTCCAGGCGGACGGGGTGCACCGTGTTGCACTGGTTGAAGTAAAGCGAGGTGAAGAGCGTGCCTTCCGTGGCTTTGGGGTCATCGGCAGGCAGGAACGCCGCCAGCCGTTCCTTCTCAAACCATAGGGGCGTATGGGTGCCGTAGTTCAGCGCAGGCAAGCCCGATTCGGCGAGCAGTTCCATCGTGTGGCGCATCGCGGCGCGGTAGTGCCCGCTGTAGGATTCGGGGCGGAGCGGTCCCAGTACCTTGGGAATACGGATGTGCTCCAGCCCGACGGGGTTCATCAGGTAGATGTCATCGTTGGTCCAGATGAAGCCGCCGGTCACTTCCGGGCTGTTCAGTGCCGTCCACAGCTTGTGCAGGGTGTCCACGCTGGGGATGTCCGAGCAGCGGGGGCACTCGATGAGGGTCAGGTTCTCGCCGTCCATCCATTCTTCGGCATCGCCGATGACGGTGATGTGGAAGGGGAAGCGCGCGTTCTTGTACCAGGAGCGGATGGCGAAGAGCAGCTCGTTGCCCTGCGCATATTCCTTGCAATACGGAATGACCACCGAGACGCATGCGGTCCCGGCGGTCTTCTTATTGTCGGCATCCTGCACCGGTGCGGCTGGCAGGGGTGCAGGGTTCTCTACAGGTTTTTTCTTTCCTGTCATACTCCTCCTCCTTGCGAGCTTTCGGCGCCGGTCAGGGCCAGCACGGTGTTAATCGTGTCGTCATCTGTCAGCGGGATGAGCGACTTGGCGATGACGCCCAGCGTGTCGCCGCGCAACGAGCTGGCCAGGTTGATGGTGGTCTTGTTCGCCTCGTTGTTGTCCTGCCCTTCGGCGGTGCTGATGCTCAGCGGGGTGCAGGGCGTTCCGGCAATCTTGCAGTCTTCGCCCGCGCAGTTGATGACAATCGCGCCGAGGTTTTCGTTGACGTTGTTGTTGAGAAACTCTTTGAACTCGACTTCCGAACCCGGATGCTCGAAGTCCACGTGGTGGATAAATCCGCGTGCATCGGGGTCTCCCTCTGCGGTGTCGTAGATGTTGATGGTGCTCTGCGTGGCATAGACGCCGATGGGCTTCTTTTCTGCTTGAAAGGCAAATGCCGTGACGCGCACACCCTTCTCGTCTTTGGTGAAGGTCTTTACATCGTCCCAGCGAAAAAGGTAGATGTAGTTCTTTTTGCCCGTTGCCCGTCCGGCGTTGTTGCTCTTGCGGGGTACGGATATGAATGCATATTCTCCTGACATAATGATTAATAATTAAGAATTAATAATTAAGAATAAAGAATGAAGAATTGACAATGAACCATGCGGCATCGCAATTGTCAATTGTTTACACGCCGCCTCCCTGCGAAGATTCCGGTTCTTCTTCCTCTTCAGGCGGGATGTAGGCGAAGATGGCTTCGGCGAGCCAGAAACCGCAGGCTTCCCACCATTCCGCCATGATGTCGACGTTGTAATGATTGGTCTCCATGCGTATCTGGGTGCGCTGCGGGTCTTTCGACATCAGGTGCTTGAAGTTCTCCTTCGGGGTGATGAAGAACACGCCGGTACCACGCATGCCTTCGAGCGGTGCGAAGGTGAAGTTGGTGAAATCAATCTTCACTTTTTCGCCGTCCTGGTTCTTCAGCCAGGGGTATTTCTCGCGGTAGGCACGGCTGTACTTGATGACCAGATCCGGGTCTGCGTGCACGAACATCGTCTTGTTGCGGTACAGGGGTTTCACCTGGTCCACCGCCTGGTCTATCTGCGACAGCAGCGTTTCGCCATCCGTGCTCAGCGCCGTGCCGTCCAGCAGCCAGGTCACCTTGTCGTTCTCAGCCGTCTTCAACGCCTTCAGCTGCGTCACATAGCCGTCCATACAGTCCAGGGCCGCGCTGGCCGTGCCGCCGTCCTGGCTGACCGAGTTCTCTTTGTACACGCCGACGGCCAATGCCTGTTCGCGCTCTTCGGCCAGCTTCGGGAAGATGAGCTGGTAGAGGATGTAGCGGACGATGGGCATGTCCTTCGGGTCGAGGTTCTCGTCGTAGAGGTAGCCCAGGATGTCCTCCATGATGTCGGAGGGCTTGATCTGCACGTTGATTTTACACTTGAAGTTCTTGATGGTGAGCGGCGTGAAGGTGCTCTTCGACTTGGGTGTCCAGTAGGGCACGAACTGTTGCAGCACGCTGTCGATGGCCGCCTGCTGTGCACGCACCTCGGTCTTGTCCGTCATGATGGTGCTCATGTAGCGGATGGATTCGGTAGTGCCCATCAGGTCCTTGATGATCTGCAGGCGTTCGCTGCTCACGTACTTGCCGAACTCCGTCTGAAGCTCGGTGGTGTCGATGGTGGTGTTGCCGCTGTAGGCAGCCCCCTTGAATGCCGCATCGAGCCACTGGTTATGCGCCAGGCTCATGTCGGGCTTGAATTTCTTTGCCATACCTTTATCATTATCTCCCGTCACCTGTTCGCCGGCATCGGCTGCAGGCTCTTTACTCAGGCGTTCGATGGTCTTGTCCCGCTCTTCGAGAAGGGCTTTCATCTGCTTTTCGGATTCCTGGAGTGCCTTGATGCGCTCCATCAGCCGGACGTTGCTCTCGCGTTCGTCTTCCAGCTGTGCCTGCACTTCGCCGGTCACGGCACTTTCGGCTGCCGCACCGTCCTTCTCAAACTCCGCCAAGTCTTTCTTAAACGACTCGACAAACTTCTCGCCGTACTTCTGCTTCAGCTGCTCTTCTTGCACCGACAGCAGAACGGACTTGCCGTTCTTGTCCTTGGCGAAAGCCGAGATGCCCAGAAAGGCGAGAACCACACTCATTACTTTTCCAAACATAGCTTATTCAATTAAGAATTAATAATTAATAATTAACAATTAATAATTGGCTCCCATATAGTCGTCGATGCACATCTGCGCCGACAGCTCGCGGCTCCGTTCGGCAGCCTGCGCCAGCGTTCCTACCGCATCTGCCAGCCCCGTGCCGACGGCATCACGGGCGTAGAACATGCGTCCGCGCAACAAGCCTTCGGTGTCGGTCTTCAGCCGTGCGCCCCGGTTGCGCTTCACGTTCTCTTGGAAGTCGCGCGCCAGCGGGTCAAGCTCTTCGTCGCGTATCTTGGCATACTCGCCCTTCTTTGCCGCCTCGAACGGGGCGTTCTTGTAATCCGACAGGTTGCTGTAGATGGTATGCACCTTGATGCCCTCGTTCTCGTAATACTTGGCATAGTCGGCAAAACTCATCATCACGCCGATGCTCCCGAATTCGGCATCGATGTCGTTGTCTGCCAGTATCTCGTTGCAGTAGCTTGCCACGTAGTAGGCGGCGGAAGCGCACAGGCTGCAGCTAGCCACCACCGCCTTGCGCGCCGACTGCGCCTGGCGGATGGCATCTGCCAGCGGGGCGATGGCATCCACGCTGCCGCCGCCCGAATCGATGTCGAGAACGATAGAGGAAATGTTTTTGGATGCTGCCGCCTCACGGATAACGGAGGCGATTTCGGTAGTGCCGTAGCTGCACATCGTGCCGTACTTCAGCATGGTGCCGCGCAGGGGGATGACTGCCGTGCTGCCCTCGGGCGCATCGGCAAACGAATTGCCACGCTTCATCAGCCGCCCTTCGTGCTCCAGCATCACCGGAACGGGCTGGCTTTCAGACAGCGGCTTGCCGTCTGCCAGCGAAGCGTCGCGCGACAACAGCCGCTGCACCAGGAGCAAGTTGGCTTCCGCCTCGCGGAAGGAGATGAACCACTTGCCCCGGCACACCGCACTGTATAAATGAGAGAAAACCATTGTTACACCTTTGAAAACTAATACCTATTAATAACCGGATACAAAGGTACAACGGTATCAACCCCTTAAAAGGACGAATAAACCTTGGCTGGCTCGGGGCTGTCGCGCTTGAAAGTAAGTGAAAGTGTTGCAGGAGTGCCGCTCAGTTCGGTGTTGACCTGTACCGGGAACTCATCGCTCCCCACCACCCGGCGCTCGCCGTTGGTGAAGTCGAGCAGCACCAGCCCGGCTTCGGCGAAAAGGGTGCGGAGTCCGTTCAATTCCGCCGAACTTGTGTCGGTTACTACGGCTTCGAGTTCTTGTTCTATGGGATAACCCGCTTCTCCGGTCTCGCCGTATTCGGCTGACGAAACAGGCACCGGCGTGAAGGTACCGTGCACTCCGATGTCCGGACTGCCCGGAAAGTTGCGCACCGTGGCTTGGCTCAGCGGAAGGAAAGCCAGCCCGCAGACGGACGCGCGTTTGTCGTTTCGGTTCATTTTTACTTAAAGTTTAAGCGTTAAAATACGAGTTTCGGCGGTTTTCACTTAGAATTTAATAGGTTAAACAGTGTTAAGGGAATAACGAAAGCTGGATATCCCTGTCTACCTCCTTCACCATGCGCTGGCGGTTGCGGTAGTCGTACTTCTTCACCGCATCGTAGTTGATGGCGTTGTTCTTGATGTTGTAGGCGTAGAGGAAGGCGCGGATGATGCGGTCCTGCTTGTAGCCCTTTTCGTATCCGGCAATGAAGTACTCGCGGATGCGGATGCGGTAGGATGCCTCGATGTATTCGCGCAGCATCCGCTGCTTCCATTCGGGGATGTAGATGAAGTTCTCCTGAAAGATGAAGTGGTTCCACTCCTGTACCGGCAAGACAAGCGTGACGGGATGCTCCTTGATTGCCTGTTTGGGCGGGCGGTCGCTCACGGTAATCATCGACTGGATAAGCTTGCCCAGGTCGTTTGCGGCGGTAACGGTTATGGCTTCTTCGCTACGCGGCGTGCCGAACTCGTGGTACAGGTAGTCGTGTAAATGTGGCGGAAGTTCTATGATAACTTGAGGTTTCATGCGTTAAGTGTTTGATTATCTGCAAAGATACAAAATAATATATGAAGAACGAAAGATGAGAAACAAAGAGTGAAGATGGTGAAAACGGCGAACGTTTTTTATTTATCTTGACAAATTCAACGATTTGTACGTTATTTATATGTCTTGCGTCTGAACATTACATGTGCCACTGACTGATTTGCCCCGAAATTTTTGCGTTTTCGAAACTTGTTATTTCCAAGTCTTAACTGCTTGGTAATCAGAATTGGTATTCTGTTACAAACTTCGAACGGCAAGTTGCCGGCAAGTAACGACTTTGTAACCGAGGCGGATGGAACGGCGGAAAAGCGGGCTTGGTTACAAACCTTATTTTTTTGTAACCAGTTTTGTAACCCGATTTTGCAACCAGTTTGCAACCGCCCTATCTCTTTGTATATAAGTTCTTTTTTATATCTTTTCAAACATCGGTTACAGAATTACAAAATTTTAGTAGAAAAAAGGGGAAAAGGTGTGGAAAACCGGGAAGCGTCCTTCTGCCTCCTTGACCTTAGGCAAATAAAAAACACGGACAAATGTGCCCGTGTTTTTTTATCAAAGATGCCTGCTACCGCTTGTCGGGAGGCTTTTTCATCAGCCGGCGGAACTTGTCGGGAAGGAATACCCTGCGCAGCTTGGTGTAGTCGTCGTTCAGCTCGAAGTCCATCCAGTGGTCTTGCGCCGCCATGAAGGCACCTACGGCTACCAACAGCCATTTCAGCTTGTCGCCTTCCGCCTGCAGGTTGAGCCATGTGCCGGGGCGCATCAGCTCGAGGTAGTCGTACACCTGCAAGATGTACCGCTCGGCAGTACCTCCGTCCATCAGGGCGGGCAGGTAGCGTTCGTAGTGCTTGATGTATTCAGAACGGAACTCCTCCATCGCTTTCCTCCTTGGGGTTGAAGTCATCGGCGGTCAATACCTTGTCGGTAGTGCGCAGGTAAATCATGTCCTGCGTCTTACCGTCCTTGTCTTTACGCACCAGGCGACCGGAAGAATTAAGCATATCGGCGGGATTCATCTCCGCCACGTAGGGGCACAGCTCCACGAAGCCGCGCAATGCCTTGGTGAACCGCTGCATCGTCCAGAATGTCTTCGGCACCTTAGCGAAATCAATGAATGACTCGTAAGCCTCCTTGCGCACAACGATCTTGTTCAGGTTGTCGCTTTCTTGAGAGAAGTAGACGTATGCCCAATCCTCGAAATTGCCGCCCATATCGCTCTTGAACTTGCGCTTGATGATGTTGTCCATGGGCGGCTGCACTTTCACGCCGCAGTCTGCCATCGAGAGGTAGAACTGCAGGCATTGGGCGAAGAAGTTGATGTCCTGGTTCCAGTCGTCTTCGGTGTAGTCGGTGGCCGTCATCAGGTTTCGTCCGAAATCGTCACGGATAGTACGGGTCTCCAGGTAGTCGTTCTCCGGCGTCTTCTCGTGGTAGTAGTCGGAGAAAACCATGTATAACAGACGGGCGTTGGTCGACGCGTCAAAGTCGCGCGGCACGTAATTGGTGGTGAACCCGAATTTGGGGCTGTCTTCGAACTCGATGAAGAAAGAACGGTTATTCTTAGGATTGACCGTCATACCGCTGGTGATGTTGTCGTAGAACAGCGAGGTATTGAGGTAGCGGTCGCAGTCATCTACCAGGATGAAGTCCGTATGCTGGTCCACCTGGTCGTACACGTGCGGGTTGTCCATCAGCTTGGGGTTTCGCCCTGACAGGCTCACCGTGCGCATGAAGAAGCGGAACGCCTTGAAGAGGAATGACTTGCCGCTGCGCCCGTTGCACTGGTCTTCTTCGCCTATCTTGTTGTCCATGGCGAAGAGTGCCCACGCCCGGCTCGGCGACTTGTAGCGGTGCAGGTTGTACCCGATGGCGTATATCTTGTTCACGAGGTTCAGCTTCTGTTCGGCAACCTCGTCGGCAGTCAGCAGCGGTCCGGCGATGTCGAACTTGTGCTCCGCCCGGTAGCGGTCGGCTTCGTCGGCTCCCTTGTCCTCCCACGCATACTCCAGCTCCTTGCGCCAGTAGATACGGCTGGTATTGATAAGGTAGCGGAAGAAGCAGCTCTTGTGCTCTTTTACTTCGATGTCGAACCGGTCACGTCCTTCAGCATCCTGTGTCCGCTTCACTTCGAACATGGGTGGCAGCACCTTGACCTTGTGCGGGATGACATTTGACTCCCACACGCTGCGTCCGTCGGGCAACATACCCTCTTTCCGTTCGATTCCGTCCTTGGTCACCAGCCAGCAGCAGTCCGGGAAAAAGAAGTACTGCCCCGTGGGGGTATAGCTGGTAAAATCCAACCGGATTTCGTCAAGCAGCGAGAGCGACGATTCGCTGGTGCGCGGCGAATCGAGTATCAGGTTGCGGATATCCACCGGCAGGAAGCGGTCTACGGTGAACTGGCGCAGGAAGCTGGTAATGTCTTTCGCCTTTATCTGGCGCACGATGCTGTCTCGGATATGGATGTAGCGCACGGTGTCGCTGTTGTCGTCGTGCAGGGTGTAGAATCCGTTCAGCGTAAGGAAGTAGTGCAGGTGGGCGGTGTTGATGGAGTACGTGGTCTTCTTGCTCCGCTCGCTCCACTGGCTGTCCCAGAAGCGTGCGGGCATCGCCAGCTGCAGCAGGTTCTGGAAGTCGCGGTAGTCGGGTCGCAATTCCACAAAGTCACGAAAATCCTTGCGGTGTTTGCCCCGTTGGTCACGGTATCCCGTGAGCCACGAGGGCAGCCACACGGTATGGATGTCGAGGAAGCGTAATGCCAGTTCGCGCCCCTTGCGGATGCCGGTCGAATCGATATCGGGTATGTTATACAGCCGCTCCACGTACTTGTATATCTCCTTTATCTCTTCGGCGGTGACACGATAGGTCTCGCTGTTGAACCACAACGGGTGGTAGCCCAACGAACGGAGGCACATCGAGTCGCGCTCGCCGCTGCAGATGAAAGCCTCAGGCAGCTTCTTCTCCTTATATACCTCGTCCTCCTTGGCGGTGCGGCGGAACTCGGCTTCCTCATCTGCATTGAATTTGCGGTAGGCAGCCCGCAGTTCCGCCATGCCGTTGATGTACTGCTTTGGCTTCGCGCCCTCGGGCGTATAGCTGAACCGCCACTGTTTGTCTGGGTTGAGCGGTTCGTAAATCTTGTAGAAGACGGAAGGCTTGCCCGGTTCGGGCTTGTCAACGGTGCACTCGCGCATGAAGATGGGATACATGGGCGTGGAATACTTCGTAATCACCTCGCGGTTCTTCACGTACGAGATGCTACGTGCCACGTGCCAGTGCAGGGCATCCACATGTTCCTGTTTCACGCGCGGACCCATTATCTTCAGCTGGTCGGGGGTGAACCGCTCCTCCAATTCGAAGAAACGGCTGCCCTCTTTCTCGTCCGCCGTGGCGGGGCGTTTACGGATATCGGGCTTGTTGACCGAGCGTTTCAGTTCATCGGTCACGTTGTAGCGTGCCGCGAGCCGGGCAATCGCTTCGTTGAACCGCAGGTTCTCTTCTGTCATGCAGATGTCGATGGGACTCATGGCGGTGGCAGTGTCGCCGAAGTCGGTCACCTTGTAGCAGTCCTGGAACCGCTTGATGCACGCCGAAGCGTCATCTTCATCGGGTCGGCGCTTGAACTTCTTCTTGTTGTCCACGCACCCCTCGGCTTGCGGGTAATAATAGAGTATGATGTCCAGACCGTCGTGCGTGGCGGCGTAGATGTCGGTAGCTTTAATCATAAGGCATACGGGGTATTAACAGGTGCAAAGGTGGTCAATTCTTTTCGGATATGGCAGGACGCACATCGACGGAAGTCTCCACACCTTCCTGCCCGACGCCCAATCCCTTCAGCAATGCGCCTGTAAGCAGGAACGGCAGCCCGTGGCGGTCATGCTCCTTCAGGTTGGCAGGTTTGACAAAAGCTTCGAACTCGTAGCTGCCGTATTTTTCGTAGTCATGCGTCACATTGATATACAATTCCGTCCCGTTGCCGCCCGTTAGCGTAATGCAGCACGTCTCCCTTACAGCTCCCAGCTGGTCTGCCCAGTACCAGCGGTCCAGGTGGGGCTTGCTGTCGAGCCTTACCTGTTTGTACACCATCGGCTTGTTGCCGCGTTTCATCAATACCTGGTCGGTCACGGTGCCCAGCTCTCCGGTCTGCAGCACCCTGACGCGTTGTTGTTTCGTGTTCTTGTCTTTTTTCATTGTTCCGTGTCATTTAAGTTATAGTGCCGGTTGATGACGCGGCTCATCACCGCGTTGAAGTCGAAATCCGTGGGATGCTCAAAGGTGACGGTCGCCATTTCAGTGCCGTTTTCTTCCGCAAACCAGAAACTCCGGATGCGGACGGGCAGCCGTTTCGCCCGGCATTCCTCGATAAGTGCCTCCAGCAGCCCGCGATTGATAATAAATTCTCGTATCATAACTCATTCTTAATTCTTCATTTTCCCAAGGTGTTCCTCCATCAGTTCGGGCAAGTCTATAAGCAGCTGTTCCATGCAGCCCATGGGGGCTTGCAGGCAAGTGAGGTAGAGGTTGCTCAGGTCGTTGTCGATGGTCTGCGCGCGGTCTACACGCACGTAGAACAGGCGGTCTACGGCGTCCACGAAGTCCATGTGCCCGCTCAGTGCGAATCCGCAGGTCAGTACCAGGATGCCTGTCGGCGTGGGGCGCGGAATCCAGATGCGGTATCGTTCATCGGGGGAGGCGATGCAGGCAAAGCCCCGCACTTGCTTGATAGTTGTTTTTGTTTCCATGATTATTCTGTTTTAATAAGTTGGTAAATCGTCGGGGAGGTTTGGAGAATCGAACTCCATCGGGTCGAAGTTTACACGCTACCCAAGTCGTGCCTAAACCTCCTTGTTTTTCAGCCTGTTGGCTATGCCCGAAAACACACCGCGGTGCGTAGCCCGATACATAGCGGTACGATGGCAGTTTCAGCGCGGTGAAACCGCTCACGAAACGCGGTGCGTTGGCAGGCGTACCGCTATGCGTTTTCCGTTGTGGTATTTTGTTCCCTATTGCCGTTATTATCCTCTTTGTCAGAAAGAAGCATGAAAGTCCCAGTATTCTAAAAATTCGTCTTTTTTGGAAATTTCTTTTCGTTTCCTTTTCCGCATATTCGTCATGATATACCTTGCGGATTTATAGAAGAACGGACGTAATCCGTAAATGGTGCGTTTTCTCTCCTGCAAGGTTTTGAAGAACTGTTCTACCGACTGGCTGAACACTTCCTCTCTCATCTCGGGATTGTAGACCCGTAACGTATTATACATATACCATTTCACTTCTTCCTTGATGCTGTGTATCATCCTTTCTATCCGACCGCCATTTCCGGTCTCGTAATATTCGAGGATAGCGTCGCAAACCTCCTTGCAGAATTCGTACCTCTGACTGACTTCTTCCATGTCCAGTGGGGAAAGTCTGTAAGCTCTTATCCCCTGCAGGGTTTGAATCCGTTTTTCCTTTCCTTCTACCTTGAATTCTCCGTGTTCCATAGATATGAATACGTCTTTCCCTTTCAAGTCCAGTGGGTTTATGCCGTGGAGCGCACAATAATACATCCGCACCCAAGACGAGTAGAACCGCGTGCCGCAGTCGCTCCGGTAATTGCCGATATGCGACTTGCCTTTCAGCTTTTTTAGCACACATTTACCCCGCTTCAGGCTCCTGGCTCTTCCGTCAGAACTGACCTCGTAAGCGGAGAATCCCGGTACGGGAATCCATACTTCATTTTCCTTGCTTGTCATGTTAATAATGTTTTTTATATGTCAATCTCCCATATTCCTTGGTCCGTATCTCTTACCAATACTGGAGTGAGGTAAGTGATGCGTTTCTGCTCCATCATCTTTTCATACATGTTCATGTAATTCATAATGCGTAGTTATTAATTCTTTATTTTTATAGTGCGTTCTATTCTCACTCTTCCTGTCCGGTACCGGCAGAAGTGATGCTCATTCATCATTTCTCCACAAATGAAGAGGCATGCAAGGAAAAGCGCGCCGATGGTACGTTTCAGCGGTGACAACTCGAAGCTAATGCCAAAGGTTGTGCAGAACCACCATGCGGAAAGCTCATTTATTTTGCTGATGTGTAGCTTGTCATATACCTTTCGCAAAATATTGTCTACCGTATAGCGAGAGATACCCAAATCATCAGCCACTTCTTTTTGTGAAGCACCCCATGCGATACGCTCGGCTACTTGGCTTTCTCGGGTTGTGAGGATTGCGGAAGTTCTGTGATGTCCCATACGTCTGTGATGTTGCGGCGTGCGAATGCCTGTGTAATGGCTTCGAATCTTGGCAGGCTGATGTCAATGATACCTGCATTCATAACATTGTAGAAGTAACTCCGTTGAGTGATTCGAAGAATGCTTTTTAATTCCTCACGCAGTTCGTCCCTATCTTTTAGGGTCACTTGAAGGTAGCCTTTCCGGAATGAATAGCGTTTTTTCGCTATTGCTTTAGTAGTGTTTTCTTTGTACATTTGTTGCATACGATTTAATCATTTGCTGCAAATATATTGTGAAAATACAATATATGCAAGATTTACTTGTGTTTTTTTCAATATGGAAAATGAAATTATTAGAAGATTGGAGGAATATATGGCTTATGCTGGGTTAAATGACAACCAAGTAACTGTTCAATGTGGACTTTCTACAGGCATTATTGGAAACGCAAGAAAGAAGGGTAGAAGTCTTAATGGGAGTAATATTGTGAAAATTCTATATACTTATAAAGATCTAAATGCCCGTTGGTTCTTGACTGGTGAAGGTGAAATGCTTTCAACAATTGAATCTGTAGCCAATACGGAGTTATCTTCTTTCTTAAAAATTCAAAATAAAGAATTGCAAGACAAAGTAGAACGGCTGAACCGTGAAATAGGGGACTTGCAGCGACAATTATCAGAATTGAAAAAAGCCAATGTCCACCAGGAAGAAAGTGCTGTTTATGCCGCTGCAAGCGGGTCATATTTGGAAAAGTAGAATATCTAATACCTAAATATTAAAATTATGAAAATTGATTTGACTATTAAAAGAGGGAGATAAGAACTGAAGTCAATTTAGCTTTTGACATTATGTCAAGCACAACTCCTTCAAATTTATGGATTATTTCAGACAAAGGAATTGAAACAAAAGGTATTATGCAACATCATGCCTTTTGTTTTAAAAAAGTAGTGGTACTTATGGAAGTTAAAACAATATATGAAGATGTTGAATATCATGGCAAAGTAGTAAGTATTGCAAATGGAGAATATGGATTGATGAATCTTGTCGTAGACTTGTGTGAAGGAGAAGAACCGATTGAGTGGGAACAAACAGATAATGATTTCTTAGAAAATACATATTTTGTGGATTTAGACGAACTAAGGCAATCAAGAGGATATGAGAATTTATCAGTAGACGAATGTTTTACAAAACTGTTAACAGACAGTGATATGGACTATAACTTACGTGGAGACAGATATGTGGAATTACCGTCAGGAAAAATTAAATACGCTCCTGATGTATCAGAATAAACGAAATTAATACAGACAAAAATCGACAGAAACAGGCAGTAAACAAAAAAATAGATACCTATTTTTTCAAAAATCAGAGCTTTTATGATGGAATTTTAATCCCGCTACCCCGACTTGAGTCCTGATTTCGTTGGAAATCAGGACTTTATGTTTAAATAAAGGTCTGTAAAAATGTATATAAATGGGTACACTATCCGGAGGCGGGCGGTCACAAGATCTACTTCTCTACAGACCTTGACATGCCAGGAAGAGACATCATCGAGTATTACCGCACAAGGTTCCAGGTTGAATTCTGCTTCCGTGATGCGAAGCAGTTCACCGGCCTGAACCATTGTCAGGCAAGAGACCTGCGGAAACTTGATTTTGCTTTCAACGCTTCGATGGCTTCGGTGAACGTTGCCAAAATCATGCGGAACGAATTCTATCCCGAGCTCTCCACCGGATTGCTAAAGTTCTATCTGAGTAACATTTACATATTCAAAAGAATTTTAGCAAGATCCGGACTCAGACCGAACAGAACTTTAAATGCTAAACTTGTCAAAGAGCTTTTTGGCTTCGTGGCAGATGCCGCATAGGCCACTATCCAATTTTTAACGGACTATTGTTATATATACAAAGGTAGGTAATTATTCTATTACCTGCAAATAAAGAGCAAAGAAATAGCGATACCCGAAAGGATAGGCAGAAATAGGCAGAAAGGATACCGCTATGCCTTGTATGGAAATGCTATTAGAATATGAATATCCTCAATTCCCCCAAATAGGGAATAAGAAGCGGTTTATGGTAAAACTTCGGCCTTCAAGTATCCTTGCTTCTATGGCCAAGTATTATTGGATACTTAGCCATTTA
>ERZ779874.608-NODE-608-length-40058-cov-43.165438_pt1 | contig 40058 bp, 45 predicted proteins | sample MGYA00511031_ERZ779874 | MGnify/ENA primary metagenome ERZ779874 (study PRJEB29588, sample SAMEA2156850) | human gut metagenome | biome: human gut; feature: human-associated habitat; material: faeces | place: Denmark | collected 2008/2010 ...
GTAAGCCAGCAGATTTACAGTCTGCCCCATTTGGCCACTCTGGTATTTGCCCTTTATGAGTGAAGAATAAAGAATTCTTGCGTTGCAAGAGATGGAGGATACTCCTTGTTTTTACTCTTAATTCTTCCTTTTTTTCAATTGCGCTGCAAAGGTAATACTATTTTTTTAATCTGCAAGCGAAATCTATCATTTTTATTGCGTCAATAGCACATTCATCGCCTTTATTTCCTAATTTTCCACCGGCGCGGTCTTCTGCTTGCTGTATATTGTCGGTTGTAATCAGCCCGTAAATGACCGGAATGTCGCTGGTTGCGTTTAGGTATGTGATGCCTTGAGTAGCCCCCATACATACATAATCGAAATGAGGCGTGTCTCCGCGCACTACGCAGCCCAAAGCGATAACGGCGTCAACTTTGCCGCTTTTGATGAGTTGGGCGGAACCGTAGGTTAATTCGAAGCTGCCAGGAACAGTCATTACCAAGATGTTTTCGTCTTTGGCTCCGTGTTTTTTTAATGTATTCATCGCTCCGTTCAAGAGCGCGTCTGTAATGTCTTGGTTCCATTCGGACACAACAATGCCGAAGCGCATGGCTGATGCATCGGGTACGGAATGGGTGTTGTAGTCGGATAAATTGTGATAAGCTGTAGACATGGAAGAAAATTTATAGTTATATGCATAGACGCAAAAACGCGGAGCATTATTCCCCCTTGCGTTTTTGCGCCTATTGTTTTTTATGTCTTATTTGATAGATGCGCGTTCGATGTATTTGTCGATGCCCATAGCCTGATAAGAGTTGGCGTATTTTGTTTTGATTTGTTTATACGCTTCTACGGCTTCTGCGTTTTTGCCTTGTTTTTCCAAAATCTGACCTGCCTGCAATAGGTAAACCGGACTTAAGGTGTTGCTGTCGGCTTTGTCGGCTGCTTTCAGCAGAGTTGCAGCAGCTTTGTCTAATTGTCCCATTTGTGCATAGCAGTTACCCAAAGTGCCTAATATGGCAGGGGCTACCATATAATCGTCTGCATTGAACTTGTCAAGGTAAGTGACAGCTTCTTCGTATTTGCCCATTTGCGCATAGCAAAGTCCACAATAGGCGTTGGCAAGGTTTCCTGCATCAGTGCCACTGTATTCATTGGCGATTTTCAGGAATCCGGCATAACCTAAACTGTCGCCGTTTAAAGCTGATTCGAAATCGTCGTTTCCGAAATATTGTTCTCCTTTAAACAAGGCTTCGGACGCTTTCAGCTCTTTGGGCTCGCCGATGAAATGGTTATATGCCAGTATGCCGCATACGATTACGACAATGGCGACAATGATACCTACAAACAGGTTTTTGTACTTTAACAGGAATGCTTCTGAAGTGCTCAACGCTTCGTCTACATTCAACGGATCGTGAATTTGGTTTTCTTTTGACATCTTCTTATTGTTTTTTTATTATTTTTCTCTTGTCGCGATTTTCGGTCAGCAAAAGTAGTTTATTTCTGTTTATAAATGAAATTTGCGGGCAAGTTTTTTTATCAATCTTGCTTTTATTCGTATTTTTGTGGCTCAAAAAGGAGTATACGTATGTGGTTAAAACGCATTTCTATCTTAAATTATAAGAATTTGGAGCAAGTGGAACTGGCTTTTTCGCGGAAGTTGAATTGCATCATCGGAAGGAACGGGATGGGAAAGACCAACCTGATGGATGCGGTGTATTATTTGTCGTTTTGCAAAAGTGCCACCAATCCGATTGATTCGCAGAACATTCTTCATGGCAGGGATTTTTTTGTGATACAAGGATTTTATGAAACCGATGCGGGTGAGCCGGAGGAAGTGTATTGCGGCTTGAAGCGGAAACAGAAAAAGCAGTTTAAGCGGAACAAGAAAGAGTATACGCGTTTGTCCGACCATATTGGGCTGATACCGTTGGTAATGGTGTCGCCTGCCGACTCGTGGCTGATTGCGGGCGGAAGTGAAGAACGACGGAGATTCATGGATGTGGTGATTTCGCAGTTTGATCGTGAATACCTGGACGCGTTGATTCGTTATAATAAGGCTTTGCAGCAGCGTAATGCTTTGCTCAAGTCGGAACTGGAGCCGGAAGAAGAACTGATGTCGTTATGGGAAGAAGCGATGGCACTTGCGGGTGAGGTTGTGTTCCGCAAACGGAAGGATTTTGTGGACGAATTTATTCCGGTGTTCCAGTCTTATTATGCTTATATTTCACAGGGTAGGGAGCAGGTAGGACTTGCTTACGAGTCGCACGCGGCACAAGGCAGCTTGTTGCAGCAACTGAAAGAGAGCCGTCAGCGTGACCGTGTTTTGGGCTATTCCACCAAAGGCGTGCACAAGGATGACCTGATTATGGAATTGGAAGGTTTTCCGATAAAGCGGGAAGGGTCGCAGGGACAAAACAAAACTTACTTGATTGCGCTCAAATTGGCTCAATTTGATTTCTTGAAGCGTACCGGAAGCCATGCTGTACCGATTGTGCTGCTGGACGATATTTTCGATAAGTTGGATGCTTCGCGTGTAGAGCAGATTGTAAAATTGGTGGCGGGAGATAATTTCGGACAGATATTTATTACCGATACCAACCGGGAGCACTTAGACAAGATATTGCGCGAGGTTGGCAAGGATTACCGGGTATTTGAGGTAGAGGATGGATGTGTGTCTGCGCGTGAAGAGGAGGATGATAGATGAAAAGAAACAATACGGAGCAGGTGGGTGACGTTATCCGCCGTTTGCTGAGGCAGGAGGGATTGGAAACTCCTTTGAATGAATATCGGCTGATTGATGCCTGGAAGGATGTAGTGGGCACTGCTATTGCCCACTATACAACGAATCTGTATATCAAAAACCAAGTGTTGTATGTACATCTTTCTTCTTCGGTGTTGCGTCAGGAGTTGGCGATGAGCCGTACGCTGTTGATACGGAATCTGAATGCGCAAGTCGGTTCGCAAGTTATCGTGAACATTGTATTCCGTTGACTGGCTTTAATGCATTCTTCCGTTTTCTGTCCATACTTCATCCATGGGGATATCTTGTTCGTTGGCGGGAAGGGATGTTTCACAAAGCTGGAACTGAAAGCATATACCTATTTTATATAGGGAGAGGTTGCATAAAAGGCGGTCGTAATATCCTTTGCCGCGCCCTAACCGATTTCCCTGGCGGTCGAACGAAACACCTGGGATGAAAGCAAGCCCGATTGAACTTGGCTTGGTAAAGGGTTCTCCGGTGGGTTCTTTGATATGGAAAGCGCCTGTGGTGAGATTCGCTTTTGCCGTATATTTCCGCAATTCCAGTTCATTGCCTTTTACGACCGGAAGGATGATGTCTTTTTCTTTACTCCATTTTTCTATGAATTCGTGTGTCTGCACTTCATCTGGCAAGGAATAGTAGAGCAGTATGGCGCGCGCCGTTTGGAATCGCGGATGTTTTTCCAGCCGGTTGAATAGAAGGTTGGAGAGCCGGTTAAGTTCTTCTTTGGTATGTTGTTTTTTCTTCAGGGCTATTTCAGTCCGGATAGATTGTTTGTCGTTCATGGTGTTAATGTGCAGTGTGGAAATATGCCAGTGTGGGAATGCGCCGATGTAAAGCCAATGTTGTCGGCATTATCCACATTGGCATATTACATTAGCACATTCCTTGTATCGGCACATTGTTTTAAGACTCTTCTTCCGGTGCTTTAGGGAAGGATTCTCCTTTTTCTAAAACTTCGAGTGCTTTCAAGACAGTTGGGTCGGTCTGGTTGCTGTATGCGATGTAGGCTTCCGTACCCAGCATATTGTAGATAATGTTGCCGTACAATACTTCATCGAATAGTTTTTTCGATTTATACATCAAAATGTTCCGGCGTTTCAAACCTTTCTTTTCCGCATACGATGCAAACTTTTCCAGCATGTTTTGTGTCTTCAGATAAGCGGCCATACTGTCGGGTGTGGTATATTGTTGAAGTGTGCTGCGGTTTTTGTCTGTATAGTCTAATGTATAGCGGATAATCAGTCCGCGGGTAGCTGCCATACGGAAGTAAGAAGTCATGCCGGTCGTGTCTTGTGGAACGAATATATCGGGCATAATGCCTCCTCCTCCGTATACGGTGCGTCCTAAGCGGGTGTGATAGACTTCTTTGGTGTTTTGCTTGATGCTGTCAGCCGAGAAAAATTCACCATGTTCGTATCGCGTGATCAAATCCATGTCGTATTCAGAATCGTTTCCTTTCTCGTATGGCTTTTGGATGCAGCGTCCCGATGGAGTATAGTAACGTGCGATGGTCAGGCGGATAGCCGAACCGTCACTGAACTCAATGGGCTGTTGCACCAATCCTTTTCCGAACGAGCGACGCCCTATGATGGTACCCCGGTCGTTGTCTTGGATAGCCCCTGCAAAGATTTCACTTGCCGATGCAGAGCCTTCGTCCATTAATACGACAAGCGGAGTGCCTTGACTGCTTCCTGTTCCGTTGGAAGTGTAGTTCTCTCTTGGAGATTTCCGCCCTTCGGTGTATACAATCAAGCTGTTCCCTGGAAGGAATTCGTTAATCATTTGGATAGCCGCAGCCATATATCCGCCCGTGTTGCCACGCAGGTCGATAATCAATCCTTTATAGTTTGCTTGGTTTAGTTTGGCGAGGGCGACGAGCAATTCTGGATAAGTCGTTTCGCCGAACTTGTTTACTTTGATGTATCCGAAACGGTCATTGACCATATAGGCGGCATCGATGCTTTTTACCGGAATGTCGCCACGTACTACGTTGAAGTGAAGTATTTCTTCTTCTCCAGGACGGTAAACTCCCAGTTTGACAGTGCTTCCTTTCTCTCCTTTCAGTCGGCGCATGGCTTCTGTGTTAGTCACCACTTTGCCTACAAAGGCCGAATCGTCCACTTCGATGATACGGTCGCCGGCCAGCATGCCCACTTTTTCCGAAGGTCCTCCGGGTATGACACTGTTTACATGGATGGTATCGTCTTGGATGGTGAACTGTATGCCTACGCCGCTAAAACTTCCTTTCAGGTCGGAGTTGACAGCTTCCAAGTCTTTTGCGGGAATGTATGCCGAATGCGGGTCAAGTTCGCCCAGGATTTGCGGCATGGCTTCTTCTACCAAGTCGTACATATTTACCGTATCTACGTACTGGTCATCAATGATGCGCAAAAGAGCATTCAGCTTGTTCGATGATGTGTTGATGATGCCTAATTTGTTACCCGAAAAATGGTTGGCATAGAACGTTCCGATGAGGATGCCCACTACTACGCATAAGGCGAGCAGAAAAGGCATAAGCCGGTTTTTGTTATTGTTTGTCGTCATACGTGTCTCCTTTGTTTAAATAAATCACTTCGATATTGGCTCTCTTTAAAAGGTTGATTCCGTCTTCCAGTCTGTATTTTTCGGCATAGACCACCCGCTTGATGCCAGCTTGGATAATTAATTTGGCACATTCGATGCACGGCGAGGCGGTGACATAAAGCGTTGCGCCTTCGCTGCTATTGTTCGAGCGGGCTATCTTTGTGATGGCATTGGCCTCGGCATGCAGCACATAGGGTTTGGTCAATCCGTGTTCATCTTCACATACATTCTCGAATCCGGCGGGTGTTCCGTTGTAGCCATCCGAGATAATCATCTTGTCTTTTACAATCAGGGCGCCAACTTTTCTTCTTTGGCAATAAGAATTTTCCGCCCAAATGGTAGCCATGCGCATGTATCGCTTGTCTAATGTTTCTTGTTTGCTTTCGGTCGGTTCCATAAGTCGTTGTTTCTGTTTATTTGGTCATCCTGATCGTGCTGAACTGGATGAAATGGTTCTTGTCTATGTTGAAAAGTTTGATGAGCGTAGCGTCACCGCGGTAGAATTTGGCGTTGCTTATTTCATCGAAAAACGTTTTGTCGAGTCCGCTTGGCGTGCGGTCCGACTTGATATTGATAGAAAAACTATGATCCTCTCCATTTGCGCTCCATCTGCCGCTGAAAGTGATGGCGTTTCCTTTTCCTTTCACTGTCCCGTCATCGGAAAAGCGGATGTAGTAGGAATCTTTGGTACTGTTGATGCGGGCCACATCGTCTATGGAAAGCGTCATATCCCATTTGTTGTCGTCTTCCCAGTTAGTGGTGTCATACGAAGAACTCCAGTACCACGTCTGGCCGTTTGCGAAGATTTCGAACACATCGTCCTCGTTGCATCCGTAAAGAAGGAAGGCCAGGCACAGCCCGAGATAAGATAGGTATTTTTTCATTTGCATACTTCTTTTTTTATTGTGTTGGTTTTAGATTGGCAGGTTTGATAGTCTTTGAGGCTTTGGGGCTTGATGACTTCAATCTGCAACTTATTTACTTAATCCCATTCCGTTTCAGCAAAGCGTCGATGGTTGGTTCTTGTCCGCGGAAACGTTTGTATAACACCATCGGGTGTTCGGTTCCGCCTTTCGACAAGATGTTGTCGCGGAACGATTGGGCAACTTCTGTATTGAAGATACCTTTGTCTTTAAATACAGAAAAAGCATCGGCATCCAATACTTCTGCCCATTTATAGCTGTAGTAGCCTGCTGCATACCCTCCCGACATAATGTGTCCGAACTGTACACTCATGCATGTGTCTTCTACTTGCGGTAAGATTTGGGCGCGTTTCCAAGCTTCACGTTCATAGGTTTGTACATCTCCTTCGAAAAGCGTGCGTCGTGTGTACCATGCCATGTCCAGTAAACCAAAGCTCACTTGTCGGAGACAAGCATACGCCACATTGAAATTTGTCGCGTCGATTATCCGTTGGATCAATTCATCGGGCAATGGTTCATGGGTTTGGTAATGTCGTGCAAAGGTATTAAGAAATTCTTTTTCAATGGCAAAGTTTTCCATAATTTGCGAGGGAAGTTCCACAAAATCCCAATATACGTTTGTTCCACTCATACTTTTAAAGCGTGTGCGGGCAAACATGCCGTGCAAGGCATGTCCGAATTCATGCAGGAAAGTTGTTACTTCCGAAAATGTCAGCAATGCCGGTTTGTCGGGTGTAGGTTTGGTAAAATTCATGGTGACAGAGACATGCGGACGGCTATCGTTGCCGTTATCTTCCGTCCACTGTTCTTTATAGCTTGTCATCCAAGCTCCCGACTTTTTCCCTGCCCGCGGATGGAAGTCGGTATATAGTACAGCCAAAAAACTTCCGTCTTTGTCGTAGACTTCGTAGGCTTTGACATCTGGGTGATAGACCGGGATGCCTTTGTTTTCTTTGAAGTTAATGCCATATAGGCGCGTAGCGAGTCCGAAAACCCCGGCTTTCACTTGGCTGAGTTCGAAATAGGGGCGGAGTTCTTCATCGTCAAGCGAGAATTTTATTTTCCGCAGTTTGTCCGAGTAATAAGAAAAATCCCATGGCATGAGTTTGAAGCCGGCACCTTCGCTTTGTCGTGCCAATGCGGCTACTTCTTCCACTTCCTTGTGAGCTGTAGGTGCATAGGCTTCTAATAGCTGGTCAAGTAGCTGGTATACGTGTAGGCTGTTTTCTGCCATGCGTTTGCGCAACACGAAGTCGGCAAAATCTGTATAGCCTAACAGTTGTGCGAGTTGCATGCGCAGGTTTACCAAGCGTTTTACGATATCAAGGTTGTTCTGTTCGTTGTCGTGCGTACATTGGGTGTTATATGCCATATACATTTTCCGGCGCAATTCCCGGTTGTCGCAATATTTCATGAAAGGCACGTAGCTGGGTGCCTGTAGGGTGAAAATCCATCCGGCTTTTCCTTTTTCGCTTGCAGCATGGGCGGCTGCCTCTATGGCACTTTCGGGAAGTCCTTTCAAGTCTTCGGCTGCAGTCAGGTGCAGTTCGTAATTATTGGTATCTTTCAAGTGGTTTTGCGAAAAGCGTAGGGTGAGCGTGCTCAGTTCCATACTCAGCTTGCGGTATGTTTCTTTATCGGTGTCCGACAGGTTGGCTCCACTACGTACAAATCCGTCGTATGTCTTTTCCAGTAACTGGTGTTCTTCGGGCGTCAGTGCAAATTGGCCTTGCGTGTCGTATACCTGTTTGATACGTTTGAAGAGCGTTTCGTTCAAGCTGATATTATTACTGTGCTCCGATAGTTCGGGCATTAATTTCTCAGCGATGGCTTCCAGTTCATCACAAGTCTCGGCACTCATCAGGTTGAACATGACGGTTGTCACACGTTCAAGCAATTCTCCGGATTGTTCCAGGGCTTGTATCGTATTGGTAAATGTCGGTTCTTCCGGATTGTCGATAATCTGTTTTATTTCTTCGTCTTCACGCCGCATACCTTCACGGATGGCAGGTTCGTAGTCTGCCAGAGTGATTTTGTCGAACGGTACGGTGTCGTGCGGTGTATGGTAGGGGTGTAAAAAAGGATTTTCCATAACAGTTTGTTCTTTACTTAGTTCGTTTCTTTGTTATAAGCTATCAATGCGTTCATGTCGGGGATTTCTATTTCACGCCGGCTGAGGGATACCAGGCCTTGTTGTTTCAGTTCATTTAATACTTTCGATACATTGATACGTGTATCGTCAAGCAGGTCGGCGAGGTCTTCCATCCGGACGTGCAGCCGTTTGATGCCAGTGGTTGTAGCGCATCGCAGCAGTAAGAAGTTGATGATTTTGTTTTGGGTGTTTCCTATATGGGCATTCCATAAACGGCGGTAAATGGTTTGTGCCCGGTTGCTGAGCAAATTCATGAAGTTCAGTTGAAAGATGTCATATTTGTTCAGTTCCGTCAAAATAAAACTTTTATTGATGGTGATGATATTCACATCGGTTAGCGCATGATACGATGCATTATATTGCGGATACATACCGAACAGCGAATAAGGCTCTATCACGTAGGGTGCTTCTACTGTTTCATAAAGCGCATAGTTGTGTGCATCGTCTGCTGATTCCGACATTACTTTGCCTTGCAGCACGAAAGTCAGGCTATTGCATACATCTCCTTGGTGTATGATGCAGCTTCTTTTCGGATATTTTTGAAAGTGCAGCTTGACTTTTTCCAATATGCTCGTGAAATCTTCTTTGCAGAGTCCTTGGAATAAGGGGAGCAACAAGAGTTTATCGTACATACTATTTTCTTCCATCAGTCTTTAACTTTATTAAGTTACATTTTAACACACAAAGTTAAACAATATTCTGAAAGTAGGGCGTGTTTTTATCTTTTTTAATCGTTGTTTTTTTGTATAAAAGCGAGAATATTCCCATAGATGTGTCTGTGATTCCGTATTTTTTGTTACTTTTGTAGGCAAAAATTAGAAACAGGAAAATTATGGGGGTATTTGATTTTCAGGAATTGATCAGTGCGTTTATCGTGTTGTTTGCGGTAATCGATATTATTGGAGCTGTTCCTATTATTTTAGATTTGAAGCAAAAGGGGCGTTCAGTCAATGCGTTAGAGGCGACTTTGATAGCGGCTGGGTTGCTGTTGGCATTCTTTTTTGCCGGTGATATGATTTTAAAGTTGTTTCAGGTAGACATTGCTTCGTTTGCGGTGGCAGGTGCTTTTGTCATCTTCCTGATGTCAATCGAGATGATATTGGATATAGAAGTGTTTAAGAACATAGGGCCGATAAAAGAAGCTACATTGGTGCCGTTGGTCTTTCCGCTGCTTGCCGGAGCCGGTTCGTTTACTACCTTGTTGTCTTTGCGGGCAGAATATGCTACGGTTAATATTTTACTGGCATTGGTGTTGAACATGGTGTGGGTATTTGTTGTTTTAAAGATGACCGACCGCATCGAGCGTTTGTTGGGGAAAGGCGGTATCTATATCATCCGTAAGTTTTTCGGGATTATTTTGCTTGCCATTTCTGTTCGCTTGTTCACGGCAAACCTCACTTTGCTGATTGAACAGTTCCAGCACGGCAATTGACGGGATGGTTTTTCTGGAATTTATGCATATCCCGTGGAGCGTGGGTTCTCGGTAGATAAGGTTGTATATGCTGTGTGTTTAATACTTAACTTTTTAGAGCGATGCTTGTAACTCTTCTTATTTTAGTGTTGTCGGCGGCTTTCTTTGTGTCGGGAAAAGTGCGGTCGGACATCGTTGCGCTTTGTGCGTTGATAGGTTTGTTGGTGTTCCACATCCTGACTCCCGAAGAAGCATTGTCGGGTTTTTCCAATTCTGTCGTTATCATGATGGTAGGGCTTTTTGTTGTAGGAGGAGCCATTTTTCAGACGGGATTGGCAAAGATGATTAGTTCACGTATCTTGAAGCTGGCGGGGAAAAGCGAATTGCGCCTGTTTTTATTGGTGATGCTGGTCACTTCCGCTATCGGCGCTTTTGTCAGCAATACCGGAACAGTGGCACTGATGTTGCCTATCGTGGTGAGTTTGGCACATCATGCGGGTACAAATCCTTCCCGTTTGTTGATGCCGTTGGCTTTTGCCAGCAGCATGGGCGGCATGATGACGCTTATCGGTACGCCGCCCAATTTGGTTATCCAAGATGCGTTGGTTCATGCGGGGTTCGAGCCTTTGTCGTTCTTCTCATTTTTGCCGGTAGGGCTGGTATGTATGCTGACGGGCATTGTCGTATTGCTTCCGCTTACCAAATGGTTTCTCTCGAAAAAGCGGAAAAAAGACGAGCTGGCTTCACCGGGCAAGTCGTTGAACGAATTGGTGGAAGAATACGGACTGTCGGATAACTTGTTTCGTGTCCAGGTAGAATCCGATTCTTTACCATTGGGGCAGACCATACAGGCTTTGGATGTGCGCCGTAAGTATGGATTGAACATACTGGAGGTGCGCCGGGGAGAGAGCCCGCAACACCGTTTCTTAAAGACTGTGACGCAGAAATTAGCGTCTCCCGATACGATGCTTCAGGCAGGTGATGTGTTGTATGTCACCGGTGAGGCGGATGTAGTGTCTCGTTTTGCGTCGGATTATTCTCTGAAGCTGATGGATGGGCATACCGCCGAAATGGCGGGAGGAACGGGTAACTCGCTTGACTTTTATGATATCGGCATTGCCGAAATCGTGTTGATGCCTTCTTCCAATATGATTAATCAGCAGGTAAAGGAAGCAGGTTTCCGGGATAAGTTTAATGTAAACGTATTGGGTATCCGGCGGAAAAAGGAATACATTTTGCAAGATTTGGGCAAGGAACGGATGCATAGTGGTGATGTGTTGTTGGTGCAGGGCACGTGGCAAGACATTGACCGGCTTACGAAAGAAGATACCGACTGGGTGGTTTTGGGGCAACCGCTTGCCGAAGCAGCTAAGGTGACGTTGGATTATAAGGCGCCGATAGCGGCGGTTGTCATGTTGTTGATGGTAGCGATGATGGTATTCGACTTCATTCCGGTAGCTCCGGTTACAGCGGTGATGATAGCTGCTATGCTGATGGTGCTGACAGGATGTTTCCGCAATGTAGAGGCTGCGTATAAAACCATCAATTGGGAGACCATCGTACTGTTTGCCGGCATGCTTCCCATGTCGTTGGCGCTGGAAAAGACAGGAGCGTCCGACTATATCTCCAATTCACTGGTAAACGGATTAGGTAATTATGGACCTATGGTGTTGATGGCGGGCATTTACTTTACCACTTCGTTGATGACAATGTTTATCAGCAATACGGTTACAGCGGTACTGATGGCGCCTATCGCCTTGCAAAGTGCGGTGCAAATCGGAGTTAGCCCTGTGCCTTTCTTGTTTGCGGTGACGGTAGCGGCCAGTATGTGTTTTGCTTCACCGTTCTCTACGCCTCCTAATGCCTTGGTGATGCCTGCCGGGCAATATACATTTATGGATTATGTCAAGGTAGGGCTTCCGTTGCAGGTTATTATGGGAGTTGTGATGGTATTTGTCTTACCTTTGCTCTTCCCGTATTGATGTCCTGTACGGGCTGATGAGGCTGCATAAACCGGTGTAGTATAACTGCATCACAGACACGATTAGTAATCGTCAGGCTGTACGATTACTAATCGTCACGGCATACGATTACTAATCGTGTTTTCAATGTAGTTATATGAACCGCTCCCGCCGCATTTTTTTCGGACAGTTCCATAAAATCCTGCTAAGAAAACTCGCTTTGATAGAAACGGTCAATGATCGAATTCCTTTAATTATAGTAAGAAGCTGTTTTGAATTTCTCCAAAAAGTTTTTCTTGGCTTGATGTATCCGTTTTCGTGTGTGCTTTGGGCGATTTTTTGAGTCATTCCCGCATTATTCATCAAATTTCGATAACCGCTTTCTGATTTAACGAGAAATTTCCTACCTTTGCGGTAAGTTTAAAAAATATCGAAGATATGGTGAAAAGAAAGAGGCTGAATTGGAAGATTCCAAAAGGGGCGGAGCTGACAGAGCTGGATAAGAAAGTCCTTTATTATCAGAATAAAGGGCACGTGGTGCCCACCCGTGAGCTGATAAAGACTCCGGAGCAGATAGAAGGCATACGGCGTAGCGGTCTGCTGAATACAGCTGTATTGGACCAAGTGGCCGAGAAAATCCGAGAGGGCATGAGTACGGCCGATATCGATAAAATTGTTTACGACTATACGGTAAGCCATGGTGGCATACCTGCTTGTTTAGGTTATGAAGGGTTTCCCAAGAGTGTCTGTACCTCCATCAATGAGGTGGTGTGTCATGGCATTCCTTCTGAAGAAGAAATATTGGAGGAGGGTGACATTATCAATGTGGATTGCACTACAATCCTTGACGGGTATTACGCCGATGCTTCGCGGATGTTTATCATCGGGAAAACTACTCCGGAAAAAGAAAAACTTGTGCAAGTGGCGCGCGAGTGCATGGATATTGGTGCCGATGCGGCCCAGCCATTTGGTTTCGTGGGCGATATCGGGCACGCTGTAGAGAAGCACGCCAAAAAGAATGGTTTCTCGGTGGTGCGCGACTTGTGTGGGCACGGAGTGGGGCTGGAGTTTCACGAAGAACCCGATGTGTTGCATTACGGGCGTAAGGGTACAGGCATGTTGCTGGTGCCGGGGATGGTATTCACTATAGAGCCTATGATAAATATGGGCACGTGGGAGGTGTTTATTGATGAAGAAGATGGCTGGACGGTGGTGACCGAAGACGAATTGCCATCGGCACAATGGGAACATACTTATGTGATGACCGACAACGGAGTGGAGATTTTGACGTATTGAAGTTCATGTTTTTATGGGAAAGCAAGATATTATTATATTAGGTATAGAGTCTTCGTGCGACGATACGTCGGCGGCTGTCATCCGCAATGGGGTGTTGCTGTCGAGCGTGATAGCCAGCCAGGCCGTGCACGAGGCGTATGGGGGTGTGGTGCCAGAATTGGCCTCGCGTGCCCATCAACAAAACATCGTGCCGGTAGTGCATGAGGCGTTAAAGCGTGCAGGTGTGGCAAGAGAACAGTTAAGTGCTGTTGCTTTTACGCGCGGACCGGGGCTGATGGGGTCGTTGCTGGTGGGCGTATCTTTTGCGAAAGGCTTGGCTTTGTCGTTAGGTATTCCTTTGATTGATGTCAACCACCTGCAGGGACATGTGCTGGCACATTTCATCAGGGAACCAAAGGAAGAGTCCGCTCAGCCTGAGTTTCCGTTTATTTGTTTATTAGTGTCGGGAGGCAATTCGCAGATCATCCGTGTGAATGCCTACAATGATATGCAAGTGCTGGGGCAGACCATCGACGACGCGGCGGGCGAGGCTATCGATAAATGCTCGAAAGTGATGGGCTTGGGCTATCCGGGCGGACCGATTATCGACAAGTTGGCTCGTCAGGGCAATCCGGAAGCGTTTACATTCAGCAAGCCCCACATAGGTGGCTATGATTATAGCTTCAGCGGGCTGAAGACTTCGTTTCTGTATTCGTTGCGCGACTGGCTGAAAGACGATCCTGACTTCATTGAACATCATAAAAACGACCTTGCCGCTTCGTTGGAAAAGACCATCGTGGATATCCTGATGGACAAGTTGCGCCGGGTGGTGAAGGATACAGGTATCCGCGAAGTGGCGGTGGCCGGAGGCGTATCCGCCAATAACGGCTTGCGTAATGCGTTCCGTGAGCATGCGGCGCGCTACGGATGGAAAATCTACATTCCTAAGTTCGGCTATACTACGGACAACGCGGCGATGATTGCCATCACGGGCTATTACAAGTATTTGGATAAGGATTTCTGCGCAATAGACAAGCCGGCCTATTCGCGGGTGACATTGAAATAAGGGAATTACGAATATAAATCAATTAAAACGAAAATAAAGTATGTCAGTAGAAACGAAGAAACTAAGTAAGGAAATAAGCGAAATATTCTGGAGAGAAGGCTTTTCGCTGGCTACGGCTGAAAGCTGCACGGCCGGAAACGTGGCGGCTATTATTACTGCAATCCCGGGCAGTTCCCGTTTTTATAAAGGAGGTATAGTGGCTTATGCCGACGAGGTGAAGCGGAACCTGTTGCACGTAAAGGCGGAGACGCTGGAAGCCTGCGGCGCAGTGAGCGAAGAAACGGTGACGGAAATGGTGAAGGGGGCCATTGAGACTTTCGGCACGGATTACGCGATGGCTACATCGGGCATTGCGGGCCCTGGAGGAGGCACTCACGAGAAGCCCGTGGGTACGATTTGGCTTGCTGCCGGTAATAAGGATCGCATCTTGACCCTGAAATTGACAGAAGACGAGGGCCGTGAGAAAAATATCCAGTCTGCTACGAAAAATGTACTTCAATTATTGCTCTCCGCTTGCCAAAACCAAGAAAATGAGCAATAAAAGATAAATTGTAGTGAAAAAACTTGCATATTTGAAATAAAACTTCTTACTTTGCACTCCGTTTTAAGGAGCATAGAAATAAAACTATAAAAACGAAGATAGAAATGTCAAAAATTTGTCAAATTACCGGAAAGAGAGCCATGGTTGGCAACAATGTTTCACACTCTAAGAGAAGAACGAAAAGAACGTTCGAGGTGAACTTGTTTACTAAGAAATTCTACTATGTAGAACAAGATTGCTGGATTAGCCTGAAGATTAGTGCTAACGGCTTGAGAATTATTAATAAGAAGGGCCTGGACGCTGCGTTGAACGAAGCTGTGGCTAAAGGTTATTGTGATTGGAAAACTATCAAAATCGTTGGTTAATTAAAAGGAGAGTAAGACAATGGCTAAGAAAGCGAAAGGAAACAGAGTGCAGGTGATTTTGGAATGCACTGAAATGAAAGATAGTGGTATGCCGGGTACTTCTCGTTACATCACTACGAAGAATAGAAAGAATACCCCTGAGCGATTGGAATTGAAAAAATACAATCCTATTTTGAAAAGAGTAACAGTACATAAAGAAATTAAATAATACGAGACCATGGCAAAGAAAACAGTCGCAACCCTTCAGACAGGTAAAGAAGGACGTTCTTACACAAAGGTTATCAAGATGGTTAAGTCGCCGAAGACAGGTGCTTATGTCTTTGATGAAGAAATGGTTCCTAATGAAAAAGTACAGGATTTCTTCAAGAAATAAACCATATTGTTTTTATTTTGAATACAAAAAGCCCTTTCCGTTTATGATGGAAAGGGCTTTTTGGTTTATTACAGAGAATTTCGTATATTTGCAGAAGAAAGCCGCATTCAAAGAAGAATCAGATACATAAAACATAAATTGTATGGGAATTTTTAGTTTTTTCTCAAAGGAAAAGAAAGAAACGCTGGATAAAGGTTTGTCGAAGACCAAACAAAGCGTGTTCAGCAAGATAGCCCGTGCCGTGGCCGGAAAGTCGAAGGTGGATGACGAGGTATTGGACAATCTGGAAGAAGTGCTTATCACTTCGGATGTGGGTGTGGAAACGACACTCAAAATCATTCGGCGCATTGAAAAGCGCGTGGCGCAAGACAAGTACATCAATACGGAAGAATTGAACCATATCTTGCGCGACGAAATTGCTGCCTTGCTGACTGAAAACAATACGGTGGACGCCGCTGATTTTGATATCCCCGACGGTAAAACGCCATACGTCATCATGGTGGTAGGCGTGAACGGGGTAGGGAAAACTACGACGATAGGCAAGCTGGCGTACCAGTTCAAGAAAGCTGGCAAGTCGGTCTATCTGGGAGCCGCTGATACGTTCCGTGCCGCTGCGGTAGAGCAACTTGTGATATGGGGCGAGCGGGTAGGAGTGCCGGTAGTGAAGCAAAAGATGGGTTCCGATCCGGCCTCTGTGGCATTTGATACGCTTAGTTCCGCGGTCGCTAATCATGCCGATGTGGTGATTATAGATACTGCGGGCCGCCTGCATAATAAAGTCGGCTTGATGAATGAACTGACAAAAATCAAGAACGTGATGAAGAAAGTCGTGTCCGATGCTCCGCACGAAGTATTGCTGGTGCTTGACGGTTCGACCGGACAGAACGCTTTCGAACAGGCGAAGCAGTTTACGTTGGCGACGGAAGTAAACGCCATGGCTATTACCAAGCTGGACGGGACGGCCAAGGGAGGTGTTGTCATTGGCATTTCCGACCAGTTTAAGATTCCTGTAAAATATATCGGGCTGGGTGAAGGTATGGAAGACCTGCAAGTGTTCCGGCGCCGTGAATTTGTAGATTCATTGTTTGGTACAACAGATAGTAAATGAGGAAAAATACCATAGATATTATTACCTTAGGCTGCTCGAAGAATTTAGTTGATTCGGAAAAATTAATGCGTCAGCTTGAGGCGAACGGTTATCGGGTGACGCACGATAGTGAAAATCCGCAAGGTGAAATAGCTGTAATCAATACATGCGGCTTTATCGGCGACGCTAAAGAAGAGTCTATTAATATGATTCTGGAGTTTTGCCAGGCAAAAGAAGCAGGGCGATTGAAGAAATTGTATGTAATGGGATGTCTTTCGGAACGTTACCTGCATGACCTTGAAGTGGAGATTCCGCAAGTAGACCGTTTTTATGGGAAGTTCGACTGGAATGCTTTGATAACAGATTTGGGTAAAGCGTGGCATCCTGAGTTTTCGTTGGAACGTCGTCTTACTACTCCCAAGCATTATGCATATTTGAAAATATCGGAAGGATGCGACCGTAAGTGTGCCTATTGTGCTATTCCCATTATTACAGGGAAGCACGTTTCGCGTCCGATAGAAGATGTTTTGGAGGAAGTGCGTCTGTTGGTGGCGCAAGGCGTGAAAGAGTTTCAGGTCATTGCTCAAGAATTGACTTATTACGGTATTGATCTGTACAAGAAACAGATGTTGCCTGAGCTGATAGAACGGATGGCGGAAATACCGGGTGTGAAATGGATTCGCTTGCACTACGCCTACCCAGCCCATTTCCCGGAAGACTTGTTTCGCGTGATGCGCGAACATGACAATGTGTGTAAGTATATGGATATAGCCCTGCAGCACGTCAGCGACAATATGCTGGAACGGATGCGCCGCCACGTAACAAAAGAAGAAACTTATGCGTTGGTCGAGCGGTTCCGCCGCGAGGTGCCGGGTATCGCTTTGCGTACTACATTGATGGTGGGATTTCCCGGTGAAACGGAAGAAGACTTCGAAGAACTGAAAGAATTCGTCCGCCATGCCCGTTTCGACCGTATGGGCGCATTTGCTTATTCGGAAGAAGAAGGTACTTATTCCGCCCGTCATTACAAGGATGATGTGTCCCCCGAAGTAAAACAGCGGCGTTTGGATGAACTGATGTCGATACAGCAAGAGATATCAAGCGAGTTAAGCCATGCCAAGATAGGCAAGGAGTTCCGTATCATTATTGACCGCAAGGAAGGGGACTATTATGTGGGACGTACTGAGTTCGACTCTCCTGAAGTCGATCCTGAAGTTCTGGTGAAGGAGGAAAGGACGCTGCATGTAGGTTCTTTCCATCGGGTGAGGATAGAAGACGCCGATGATTTTGATTTGTACGCGAGACTAGTATGAACAATAAGGAATTGATAAAGGAACTCTCAGAACGTTTGGGTTATACCTGCGAGGATGCCTCACGCTTGCTTGATTCGTTGACCGATGTGGTGAGCGAACAGTTGCAGGAAGGTAAGCTTTTGGATATTGAAGGGTTTGGTACGTTTGAAGTAAAGAAGGAACCGGAACGGGTGGTGGTCAATCCGTTGACAAAACAGCGCTTTCTGGTTCCCCCAAAGTTGGTGCCGGATTTCCGTCCGTCTCCTATATGGGAAGAAAAACTGAAATGAATGTCTGCGGAACACAATGAATGAAAGATGTACGTTACAGGGATTGGCCGGGATGTTGGCGCAACGTTGCTCAATGGAACAGGCGGATGCAGATGTGTTTGTGAGGGAATTTTTTGCCTTGGTGAAAGACGCAGTGCTAAGAGACAAGTATGTCAGAGTAAAGGGATTAGGTACTTTTAAGTTGATAGATACGGATGACGAAACCTCACGCTCGCATATTTCTTTTACGCCCGATGTGTCTGTACGCAATTCGATAAACAAGCCTTTTGCCCATTTTGAGATGGTGGCGTTGAACGAAACGGTTCATTTTGATGATGTGGAGGAAGAAACACTTATGGTTCCAGCGGCGGACGAAACTGATTTGGAACTGCATTTGCCCGGCCAGAAAACGGAAACCGGGCAAAAGGAAGAAACCACGGAAAACGGCTTTGTCCAGTCTTTGGAACCACTGGACGGAGCGGGCAAAAAGGCGGTGATTAATGAAGTAAACAATCCGTCTCAATTTCTGGAGACAGATTTTACCGGCGATACCCCTAAACGGAAATTTCGCTTGCCGTGGTGTTTCGTAGCTTCTGTATTATTGATAGGCATATTGATAGGCGGTGGTGTCGCTTGGGGAATATTGTCGGGCAGACGGTATATTCCCGAACAGCTCGTTCGTGTCCTGACTGAAATAGTACAACAGCAATCAGATACGACATCGGCTATAGTCGTGAAAAAAGACACGCTTCCGTCTCGTACAAGACACGTCAGGGTGACACTTCCCGCCCTTCCGGAACGAAGTATTGCCGGGAAAGCAGCGGCTCCAGTCATTTTGTCGGATACGGTTCGTTATGCTATTGTAGGCACGCTTACCACTCACATGCTTCGTCGGGGGGGAAATCCTGGCGCGCTTGGCACAACATTATTATGGCAACAAAAACCTGTGGCCCTATTTGGTGCGTCATAACCGTGAAGTCATTAAAGACGCTGACGATATACCCGTAGGTACGTCGATTCGCATTCCGAAGCTGGCGCGAGACGATGATTGAGAACGGATTTAAAAAACTTTAGCCCAATAAGATTTAAATGGGAAGCCACAGCTAGTTTTTTTAATAAAAATTAGTTGTAGCTGTTAATATTATGCCGTACTTTTGAAACCGATTAAAGAAAGCGTCTGAAAGGGCGTACAAAGAACCGATAATTGAAACATAAAAAATAAGAAAAACTATGGCTGAAGCTATTGATATTCGTGCATTGAATGAACGAATAGAGCGCGAAAGCGCATTTGTGACTAATCTGATGGCTGGTATGGATCAGGTGATTGTAGGACAGAAACATTTGGTAGAATCGTTGTTAATTGGCCTGTTGTCAGACGGACACATCCTTCTGGAAGGTGTCCCGGGATTGGCGAAGACACTGGCAATCAAAACCCTTGCTTCGCTGATTGACTCCAAGTACAGTCGTGTTCAGTTTACTCCTGACTTATTGCCGGCCGATATTCTCGGTACAATGATATACAGTCAGAAAGACGAACAGTTCGTCACGAATAAAGGTCCCATTTTTGCCAACTTTATTTTGGCGGATGAAATCAACCGTGCCCCTGCAAAAGTGCAGAGTGCGTTGCTCGAAGCGATGCAAGAGCGTCAGGTGACGTTGGGCAAGCAGACATTCGATCTTCCGTCACCATTCTTGGTTATGGCCACTCAAAACCCTATTGAGCAAGAAGGTACATATCCACTTCCTGAAGCGCAAGTAGACCGTTTTATGCTGAAAGTGCTGATTGACTATCCGAAGTTGGAAGAGGAAAAGAAAATCATCCGTCAGAACATATCGGGCGAGAAACAGACGATACGTCCTATTCTGAAGGCGGAAGACATAATCGAAGCACGCAAAGTGGTACGTTTGGTATATTTGGATGAAAAAATCGAACAATATATTGCCGATATCGTTTTCGCTACCCGCTATCCTGAAAAATATGATTTGAAAGACCTGAAGGGACTGATTGGGTTTGGCGGTTCGCCGCGTGCGTCTATTAATCTAGCGTTGGCTGCACGTAGCTATGCATTTATCAAGCGTCGTGGTTATGTTATTCCCGAAGATGTGCGTGCGGTCGCTCATGATGTATTGCGTCACCGTATTGGTTTGACTTACGAAGCGGAAGCGACTAATGTTACTTCGGATGAAATCGTAAGTAAAATCTTGAATAAGGTAGAAGTGCCTTGATATTACGGGGAAAAGAAGGTGTGTTAGGGTGGAATTGTTTTTTGATGCTCACATCCTATCCCGGCATGCCCTTCTTCCAAACGAGTAGACGTTTTTTTGTGAAACGTGCAGCCGCATTTAGAGGATGTACAAGATGAAAAAGTAAGTACGGATTGCGTTCGTGTAGTCTGTGGTGAAAATATAAATGAAAATGGAAACAAGTGAATTGTTAAAACGGGTACGCCAGATTGAAATCAAGACTCGAGGACTGTCGAGCAATATTTTTGCGGGGCAATACCATTCGGCTTTCAAAGGTAGAGGTATGGCCTTCTCGGAAGTTCGTGAGTATCAGTTCGGCGATGATGTGCGCGATATAGACTGGAACGTGACAGCCCGCTTCGACAAACCGTTTGTCAAGGTGTTCGAGGAAGAACGCGAGCTGACGGTGATGTTGCTGGTAGACGTTTCGAACAGCTTGGATTTCGGTACGGTACAGCAGTTGAAAAAGAATATGGTAACTGAAATAGCCGCGACCTTAGCTTTTTCCGCTATCCAGAACAACGACAAGATAGGTGTTATCTTTTTCTCCGACCGCATAGAGAAATTCATTCCGCCCAAAAAGGGACGCAAGCATATCCTATACATTATTCGCGAATTGCTCGATTTCAAGCCTGAAAGTAAACGTACTGACATACAGTGTGCCATAGAGTATCTGACGAATGTGTTGAAGAAACGTTGTACGGCGTTTATGCTGAGCGACTTCGTAGATGATCACGATTATCAGAACGCTCTGACGATAGCCAACCGCAAACATGATGTGGTGGCGGTACAAGTATATGATCGTCGTATGGAAGAGTTGCCCGATGTAGGATTGATGAAGGTGCGTGACGCCGAAACAGGGCACGAGCAATGGATAGACACCTCGTCGAAAGCCTTGCGAAATGCTCATCACTCTTGGTGGCGGCAGCGTCAACAAAAACTAAACGAGGTATTTACTCACAGCAATGTCGATTCGGTATCAGTACGTACCGACCAGGATTATGTGAAAGCCTTGCTTAATTTATTTGCAAAACGAAACTAAAGGAGGACGTATGAAGTACACCTTATATATATATAAGAGACGATTGCTGAAAACAATAAGTTGCGTATTGACGTTGCTGTTTTTTGCCACAGCCGGAGCGTATGCGCAAGTAACGGTAGATGCTACTATTGACTCACTCCAACTGCTTATCGGCGAGCAGGCGAAAATAAAGTTGCAGGTAAGCATGAACGCCGGTCAGAAATTGCAGCTTCCTTTGCTGCGGGATACTTTAGTAAGAGGGGTAGAAGTGTTGGACGTGGCGAAACCCGATACCCAATCGTTGAACGATGACAAGCGATGGCTTATTTCTCAGGAATATACCGTTACTTCGTTTGATTCAGCTTTGTATTATCTGCCTCCTTTCGAGGTACAGGTGGATGGTAAACCTTATTTGTCGAAAGCGTTGGCTTTGAAAGTTTACTCTATTCCTGTAGACACTTTGCATCCCGATCAGTTCTTTGGACCGAAAGACATCCGCAAAGTTCCTATTACGTGGGATGATGTGGCATCCATGGTGTGGTGGGGAATATTTTTGCTTGTGATGGGAGTGATCGCCGTGTTCCTTGTTATTCGTTATCGCGATAACAAACCTATTATCAAGATTATCAAAGTAGCGCCTAAACTTCCTCCTCATCAAGTAGCGATGAAGAAAATCGAAGAAATCAAGGCTGATAAGCAAGTACAGCGTGAAGATCCGAAATTGTATTATACCGAACTGACGGACGCTATCCGTACGTATATCAAGGAACGTTTCGGCTTTAATGCGATGGAAATGACTTCCTCTGAGATTATCGACCATCTGTTGCAAGTGAAAGACCCACAGTCTATTAATGACTTGAAACTGTTGTTTGAAACAGCCGATTTGGTGAAATTCGCCAAGCATGCGCCGTTGATGAATGAAAACGACATGAATCTGGTAAATGCCGTTGACTTCATTAACCAGACAAAAGTAGAAGAAGACCCGAATGCAAAGAAAGAACCGACGGAAATCCGTGTGGAAGAAAAACGGTCGAAACAAGGGCGTATCGTATTGGCGGTTTGCATTGCCGTTACTTCGATAGGTGCTGTGACAGGACTGTATTTTGTAATACGGCGTATCATCGATCTTTTCTTTTAATCAATAATTGTAGCGACTATGATTTTTGCAAATATCGAATATCTGTTTTTATTATTGCTGCTGATACCTTATATCGTATGGTATTTCATGCGGCGGAAAAAGACGGAACCTACGTTGCAGGTCTCTACGACCCGTATGTATATGAACGCTCGGCGAAGTTGGAAACTGTATTTGCTTCATGCTCCTTTCCTGCTGCGTATAGCAGCATTTGTGATGATTGTGTTGGTGCTGGCGCGTCCGCAAACCACTGATAATTGGCAGAACACTGAGATAGAAGGAATTGATATTATGATGGCTGTCGATGTGTCGACTAGTATGCTTGCTGAAGATTTGAAGCCTAACCGTTTGGAAGCGGCAAAGCAGGTCGCATCGGAATTTATCAACGGACGTCCGAACGACAATATCGGTCTGACTATTTTTGCGGGAGAAGCTTTTACGCAGTGTCCGTTAACGGTTGACCATGCCGTATTACTGAATCTTTTTCATAGTATTAAAGGGGATATAGCTCAGCGTGGATTGATAGAAGACGGTACGGCTATCGGTATGGGATTGGCAAATGCTATCAGTCGTTTGAAAGATAGCAAGGCAAAATCGAAAGTTATTATCTTGTTGACCGATGGAAGTAATAACCGTGGTGACATTTCTCCCCTTACCGCGGCTGAAATAGCCAAGCAATTCGGCATTCGAGTATACACAATCGGAGTAGGGACAAACGGAACGGCACCTTATCCGATGCCTACTTATGCAGGTATACAATATGTTAATGTGCCTGTAGAAATAGATGAACAAACGTTGATTCAGATAGCAGGAACAACGAACGGCAATTATTTCCGTGCAACGAGCAATTCGAAGTTGGAAGAAGTGTATAAGGAGATAGACAAGTTGGAGAAGACCAAGCTGAACGTGAAAGAATTCAGCAAACGTGAAGAAGCCTACTTGCCTTTTGCTTTAGTGGCATTCTTATGTGTTTTGTTGGAACTTATCCTGCGCAACACTGTATTAAAGAAAATACCTTAAAAAAGAAGAAGCTATGTTTCGATTTGGAGAACCAATCTATTTATATTTACTTGCCGTATTGCCTGTTTTGGTGGCATTGTATCTCTACTCCAATTGGCGTCGACGGAAAAGAATACGTCAATACGGCGACCCCGAATTGTTGGCACATTTGATGCCTACCGTGTCGAAGTATCGTCCCGATATCAAGTTCTGGTTGGTATTTGCGGCTTTGACGATGATTATTTTTATGTTGGCACGCCCTCAGTTCGGTTCGAAGATGGAAACCGTGAAACGTCAGGGAGTGGAAACGGTAGTGGCATTGGATATTTCAAATTCAATGTTGGCAGAGGATGTGACTCCAAGCCGTTTGGAAAAGTCGAAGAAACTTATTTCACGTTTGGTGGAAACATTCAATAATGATAAGGTGGCGATGATTGTTTTTGCAGGAGAGGCCTTTACGCAATTGCCTATTACGAGCGATTATATTTCTGCTAAAATGTTTTTGGAAACGATTTCTCCGTCGCTCATCTCTACACAAGGAACCGATATCCGTGGGGCTATTGACCTGGCGATGAAAAGTTTTACGCCGAACGAAGGTGTAGGGCGTGCCATCGTGTTGATAACCGATGGCGAAAACCATGAGGGAGGAGCTGTGGAAGCTGCGCAAGAAGCGGCGAAGAAAGGAGTGCGTGTTTTTGTACTGGGGGTGGGGTCACCCGATGGCTCTCCCATTCCGGCAGGCAATGGTAATGAATACAGACGCGATAAAGACGGCAACGTCATTGTAACTCGATTGAACGAGCAAATGTGCCAGGAGATAGCGAAGTCGGGGAATGGTATTTATGTACGTGTAGATAATACGAATAATGCCGAGCGTGCCTTGAATGCTGAAATCAATAAACTGGCAAAAGCTGATGTAGAGACGCAAGTTTTCACTGAGTTCGATGAGCAATTCCAAGTATTGGCATGGATGGCATTGCTGTTGCTTGCCGTTGACTTGATGTTGCTGGAACGGAAAAACCCGCTCTTCAAAAATGTGAAACTCTTTAAACAGGACAAATGATGAGACGGAAAGAAATAATCATAGTGCTGGGTGCGGCATTGGTTTCGGTGTCGGCATACGGGCAGAAAACCGAACGCGACTATTTGCGTAGCGGAAACAAGCTGTATAAGGACAGTACTTTCGTTAAAGCAGAAGTTGACTATCGGAAAGCGTTGGAACAAGAACCGAAATCGACCGATGCCATGTATAACTTAGGAAACTCCTTGTTGATGCAGCAGAAAGCCAAGGAAGCAATGGAGCAGTATGAAGCAGCACGCCATGTGGAGAAGGACAAAATGAAACTGGCGCAGATTTATCATAACATGGGAGTCATCTTACAGTCATCGAAGCAATTGCCGCAATGCATCGAAGCCTATAAAGAAGCTTTGCGCAATAATCCGCATGACAATGAGACCCGTTACAACCTCGCTTTGGCACAGAAGCAACTGAAAGATCAGCAGCAACAGCAGAATCAAAACCAGCAGCAAGAACAGAAGCAAGACCAAAAGCAGGACGAGAACAAGCAGAACAAGGATCAACAAGACCAACAAAAGAAAGACCAACAACAAAATAACCAACAGCAACAACAGCAGCAACAACAGAACCAAATGTCGAAAGAAAATGCCGAGCAGTTGTTGAGAGCCGCTATGCAGGACGAAAAGAACGTACAGGATAAAGTGAAAAAAGGAGTTCGCGTAGAAGGCCGTAAGTTAGAGAAGGACTGGTAATCTTTGATGAAGAATGAAAAAATTATAAAAATAGACATAGATGATGAGAAAACTAATTTTCTTTCTACTGTTAGTCATTGCCGTTTTGCCGATGCAGGCGAAAGATGATGTCACACTTACTGCTGAAGCTCCCGATGTGGTGGTAAGCGGAGATCAGTTTCGGCTGACTTTTACAGTCAATACACAGAAGGTGAAAGACTTTTTGGCTCCTTCTATCAGTGGATTTGATGTGTTGATGGGACCGAGCCGCTCGCAACAGAGTAGCACGCAGATTATTAACGGGAAAGTGTCGTCGAGCAGTTCCATCACTTATACCTATATATTAATGGCAGGTAAGGAAGGAACGTATACCATTCCCGCTGCCAGTATCGAGGTAGATGGCAAGAAGATATTTTCGAATGCTCTTACCGTTAAGGTACTTCCCCCCGACCAATCGGCGAATAGCCAGCAGTCGGGGCAAGGCAGAGGAGGATCGTCCGCTTCGCGTGCACAGATAGCAGGCGGTAAAATTACCGATAAGGACTTGTTCGTTACGGCCACTGCCTCAAAAACCAATGTTTACGAGCAGGAAGCTATTTTGTTGACATATAAAGTATATACAGCGGTAAATCTTCGTCAGTTAGTCGAGGATATGCCTGATATGAAAGGTTTCCAGATGCAGGAAATCCAGCTGCCCCAACAGAAGCAATACTCAATGGAGCATTATAAAGGGCGTAATTATAACACGATTGTTTGGCGTCAATACATCCTGTTCCCCCAGCAAACGGGTAAGTTGGAGATACCTGCTGTTACTTTTGATGGAATTGTAGCGCAACAGACTATTTCGGATGACCCTTTCGACGCTTTCTTTAATGGAGGCGGGTATATTGAGGTACGGAAGAAAATTATAGCTCCGAAAGTGACTATAAACGTGAATCCGCTTCCTGCCAAACCTGCGAATTTTTCGGGAGGTGTAGGTACGTTTACCCTTTCTTCATCTATCAATGCAAAGGAAGTGAAAACCAATGATGCGGTAACCGTCAAGCTGACTATCAAAGGCTCGGGTAACATGAAACTTATCAGTAGCCCGGAAGTGAAATTTCCCGAAGATTTTGAAGTATACGATCCGAAAGTAAACAATAATTTTGATGTATCGCATTCGGGAGTGTCGGGTACGCAAACTATCGAGTATCTTGCTATTCCACGCCATGCGGGCGAGTTTACGATTCCACCTGTGGAATTTACTTATTTTGATTTGAAAAGCCGTTCATATAAGACACTGAAAACGGAAGAATATAAGCTAAAGGTGGCGAAGGGAAAAGGTAATGCCGACCAGGTAATTGCTGACTTCACAAGCAAGGAAAATGTGAAAGTATTGGGTCAGGACGTGCGTTTCATCAAGTTAGGTGATACCAAACTGACACCGAAAGGTGAAGTCTTCTTCGGCACTACAGGTTATTGGTTGGGCTATATTATTCCACTGGTCGTATTTGTTGCGTTAGTAATCTTTTTCCGTAAGCAGGCTGCCGAAAATGCCAATGTGGCAAAGGTGAAAACCAAAAAAGCGAATAAGGTAGCTGCTAAGCGTATGAAATTGGCTGGCAAACTGTTGGCAGAGAACAAGAAGAATGAGTTCTACGATGAAGTACTGAAAGCCTTGTGGGGGTACATCAGCGACAAGTTGAGCATACCTGTATCACAGCTTTCAAAGGACAACATCGAAGCCGAACTGACTAAATACGGAGTGTCCGAGGAAGTTACAAAATCATTTATCGATGCTTTGAATGAATGCGAATTTGCCCGTTATGCTCCGGGTGACGAAAACGAGGCGATGGATAAAGTATATGCCACTTCGGTAGAAGCTATCGGCAAAATGGAAAATAGTATCAAACATTAATATAGGAGAAACCAGATATGAAAAAATTATCCATTCTGTTCGTTTTCTTGATAGGTGTGATGCAGGTGGCTGTTGCTGCCACTAAGGCAGAGGGCGATAAAGCCTATCAGGAAAACAAGTTCGAGGACGCGATAAAAATATACGAGTCAGTGTTGACGGAACAAGGAGAGTCAGCAGACCTTTATTATAATTTGGGTAACTGTTATTATAAAACCAAAAATATCGCCAAGGCTGTGTTGAACTATGAGCGGGCATTGTTGTTGAAGCCTGGAGATGCGGATATACGTTTCAATCTTGATTTGGCGCGTAGTAAGACGGTAGATCAGGTGACACCTACTACCGAGGTCTTTATCGTTACTTGGACGAAGTCATTGACCAACCTCATGAGTGAAAAGGCATGGGGAACGACTGGTATCATGGCTTTTCTGTTTTTGCTGGCCGGATTGGCATTGTATATTTTCGGGAACCGGATTCTGTGGAAGAAAATCGGATTTGTCGGGGCAGTGGTGTTCTTGATTGTTTGCGTGTGCTCTAATATTTTTGCAGCCGAACAAAAAGATAAGGTTGTAAACCGTATGGGTGCCATTGTTACGGCTCCGACGATTACCGTTAAAAGTACGCCTAATGAAAGTGGGACGGACTTGTTTGTCCTGCATGAAGGAACAAAGGTTTATATAGAAGATAATTCGATGAAAGGTTGGAAAGAAATCCGTTTGGAAGACGGAAAGGAAGGATGGCTTCCTACTTCTTCTATCGAAGTGATTTGATACACTTTCACGTACCTTATTAATTGTTCATATAAGATGGATATACAACAACTCATAGATATAGACCGGCAATGGCTTTTGGACTGGAACGGTAGTGATTCATTGTTTTGGGACGGATTGATGTGGGTCGTCTCAGATACAAAAACATGGCTGGCCGCAGCTGCTATGTTGTTGTATATCATCTTTAAAAACAATAAATTGCTTCATGCGTTGTTTATTTTGGTAATGATAGCCGTAGTCATAACGTTGGCAGACCAGTTTGCGTCAGGAGTATGCAAACCCTATTTTCATCGGTTCCGGCCTGCGCAAGATCCGGAACTGATGTATCTGGTAAAGGTAGTCAATGGTTATCGGGGAGGATTGTTTGGCTTTATGTCAAGCCATGCTGCCAATACCTTTGCTTTTGCTACGTTCATGTCCTTGTTGGTACGTAACCGATGGATGACGTGCGTTATGTTTTTATGGGCGGTTATTCCTTCTTATTCACGTATTTATCTGGGCGTCCATTATCCGGGAGACGTGGTTTGCGGGGCGATAGCCGGTTGCATCATAGCCTGCATCGTATATCGTCTTTATCGTTTGGTTGTCCGGAAGTATTTCGAATGTCCTCAGTACATATCGGGGCAATATACCTCTTCGGGTTTTGAAATAGAAGATATCCATGCGTTTTATTTAGTTTTGCTCATTACCTGCATATACATTATTACAGCGGGTATGATTCTATCCAAAGCACTTCATTTTTGATAAAATCAGCCTTTCGGGAGAAAAAAGCAACGATATTGTTTGCTGATTCATATTATTTCATTACATTTATATCGTGAATTAACAAATGATTTGTCAAACATTAAAATTAAGGCTGCTATGAATAGAACAATAACATTCAATGAACTTCGTAAAATCAAGGATTCGCTCCCAAGCGGGAGTATGCACCGTATTGCTGACGAGTTAAATTTAAGCGTAGAAACGGTGCGGAACTTTTTTGGTGGACATAATTTTAAGGATGGAAAATGTGTAGGTATCCATTTGGAACCGGGACCGGATGGCGGATTAGTCATGTTAGACGATACAACCGTGCTTGACAAAGCGATTGCTATTTTGAAAGAAGAGCAATCCGCCTGATTCCAGTAGTTACGGATTGTACGGAAGTAAAGAAGGCATCTGTACAATCTGTGGCGATTTTTTAATAAACCTTTAAATTTTGAGCTATGGAAGATAAACTTGTTACTTTAGCTATTCTGACGTACTCGAAAGCCCAAATCCTTCAGTCTGTGCTTGAAAATGAAGGAATAGAGTCGTATATCCATAATGTTAATCAGATTCAGCCCGTTGTATCCGCCGGTGTACGGGTACGCATTAAAGAGAGCGATTTGCCTCAAGCGTTGAAAATCATCGAAAGTTCTTCATGGTTGTCTGAAGAAATTCTGCATGAAGAGCCACCTAAGCCTTCGGGCAAACCTCATTTGCTGATACCGGTCGATTTCTCCGATTATTCGTTGAAAGCTTGCGATTTCGGCTTTCCGTTAGCGGCAAAAATGCAGGCGGAAGTCGTATTGTTGCACGTTCATTTTTCGCCTATTTATATGCCAAGTTTACAATATGCGGCTGATAATTTCGACATACCTTCGATGGCGAACTCTACCACGGTGAAAAGTATGCTTGAAAATGTGCATAAGCAGGTGAACGATTTGACCCAAGCCATTGATAAGAAGATGGAAGAAGGCTCTTATCCGAAAGTAAAATATACTTGTGAGTTACGTGAAGGCATTCCGGAAGAGGAAATTTTGAGTTATGCGCGTCATGAAAAACCACTTATTATCGTGATGGGTACGCGAGGTGAACATCAAAAAGATTTGGAATTGATAGGAAGTGTAACGGCAGAGGTTATCGAACGGAGTCCGGTATTTGTTTATGCGATACCCGAACAGGCTCCATCAAAACCGGTAGAGGATATCCATAAAGTGGCTTTGTTTACCAGTTTTGACCAGCGCGACTTGATAGCGTTCGATTCATTGATTAAGACTTTCAAGGACAACCGCTTCGAAGTGACTTTTATCCACATCAATTCGCATGAAGAAAAACGCAAATGGAATGAAATAACATTGGCAGGAATAAAAGAATACTTTAAGAAGCAATATCCGCAAATAGAGTTTAATTACTTGATTGTAGGCGAAGAGAATCTGTTGGGCAATTTAGATCAGTTTGTACAAGAGCATCAAATAGATGTCATTTGTACTTCTAATTATAAACGAAATGTCTTTGCACGCTTGTTCAATCCAAGTATAGCGCGTAAAATGCTGTTCCACTCGAATACTCCACTTTTAATTATAAAATGACTTTAAATCATGTTACAAACGACTACTAATACTGTTGAGGGTAAGCGTATTACTCATTATTATGGCATAGTATCGGGTGAAACCATTATCGGTGCCAATATTTTCCGTGACCTTTTCGCCAGCATCCGTGATATTGTAGGCGGAAGAAGCGGGTCGTATGAACAAGTGTTACGTGAAGCTAAAGATACGGCTCTCCGTGAAATGCAGGAACAAGCTCAGGCAATGGGTGCCAATGCAGTCATCGGCGTAGATTTGGATTACGAAACTATAAACGGCTCGATGCTGATGGTGACGGCAAGTGGAACGGCCGTGACGATAGAATAATTTCTGCAAATAAAGTCCATGCGGGGTGGGGATTACCTGCCTGAATACATCGGTGGATACATCTGCGGAAGCATTCGGGCAGGCAAGCCCTGCTCCTACAAGCAATTGGGCGAAATGCGGACATTCCGATTTATAGTCAATCAGAAATGGATTGCGAAAAATGGAATGGAACGCAGAGACGCAGAAGCGCAAAGTTTTTTTGAGAGCAAAGTGCACAAAGAGTGGCATTTAGCTCCGTGTCCTTTGCCTTCTCTCTAAATTATTCCTCTGCGTCTTTGAGTCTCTGCGTTCGATTTTTTCGCAAACCAATTTTGTTTTACTATAATTGTAAATTCAGCCAATATATACCTCCTAAAAATGAATATATACTGCATGGGCGGTTGAATATATACTGCATCTGCCTGCGGATATATACTTCTCCGGCAAGGTCAGTACTATTACGTTTTTAATGCAATCGGATGGGTATATTCTTATTCAGAAGAAAGGGCTTGCAAGGTTTGGCGCACATAGTGCTTTTTCATGTCTTCGGGCTTGAGGGTGATACCGTCTATTATGAGTAAGTCGATATCAATCGGGATGATTCCTGTTTGTTTGCTGGTAGAAGTACGTCCGCATGCTTTTTCAATGTCTTTTAGAAATTCCCGTAATGTTTTTACATCCCAATTGGTATCTACCTGTGCGGCGCGGTTCAGGTAAAGAGCAGGGTGTGTAGTGTTTTCAGGTAGGGTTTTTATCATTTTCCCCCATCGGATATAAGGGAAGCGTTGGCTGAGTAATTGCTCAGCCATTTTCATATAAGTTTCGGCACGATAATTCGACCCGATACAAAGGATGCAACGATGCATATTTTCCATATTGATGAAGTTTTGGATGCAAAAATAGATTTTTTTCGTAAATTTGCATACTCAAATTAAAAATGAAATGCCATGAAATTTATCGGAATAATTCCTGCAAGATATGCGTCGACCCGTTTCCCGGCAAAGCCTTTGGCTCTATTAGGAGGAAAACCGGTCATTCAGCGAGTGTATGAACAAGTGTGTGGTGTATTGGACGATGTGTATGTCGCTACCGATGATGAACGCATCGAAACTGCCGTAAAAGCCTTTGGCGGGAAAGTGGTGATGACATCGCCTCATCATAAAAGCGGAACCGACCGTTGTCGTGAAGCCTATCATAAGATTGGAGGCAATTTTGACGCTGTTGTCAATATTCAGGGCGATGAGCCTTTTATTCATCCTTCCCAATTGGAAGCTCTTAAAGCTTGTTTTGAAGATAAAGAGACCCAAATCGCTACTCTGGTGAAACCTTTTACACTGGCTGACGGATGGGAAGCGCTGGAAAATGTCAATTCGCCCAAAGTGGTTGTCGGCAAAAATGGAAACGCTTTGTATTTCAGCCGTTCTGTCATTCCGTTCATGCGGAATAAAGAAAAAAGCGAATGGCTGGCAAATCATACGTATTACAAACATATCGGGCTGTATGCTTATCGCACGTCGGTATTGGAAGAAATCACATCGCTGCCTCAATCACCGTTGGAGCTGGCAGAATCGCTGGAACAATTACGTTGGTTGGAGAATGGCTATGTGATAAAAGTAGGAATCAGTGAGATAGAAACAATCGGTATAGACACTCCGCAAGACTTGGCGCGTGCCGAAAAGTTTTTGCAGGAACAAGAAATGAAGCGATGACCCTTGATAGAACAATAGCCCCCGAAATACGCCAGATAGAGCATTTCTTGATAGCGGAGCCTGAGCGTCGTGTCTTGCGCAACGGTATTCCTTTAAATGTAATCCAGGTAGGTGATGAAGATGTTATCCGTTTCGACCTCTTGATAAAAGGAGGTCAATGGAATCAAAGCCAGCCGTTGCAGGCGATGTTTACCAATCGGATGTTGCGTGAAGGAACTTGCCGGTTGACATCGGCGCAAATAGCCGAAAAATTGGATTACTATGGTGCATGGCTTGATTTGTCTTCCTCTGTCAACTATGGTTTCATTACCTTGTATTCTTTGGGCAAATATTTCCCGAAGACTGTCGAGTTAGTAGCTTCTATGGTGAAAGAGCCTGTTTTCCCCGAAAAAGAATTATCTGTGATAGTTAATGTCAATAAGCAACAGTTTCAGGTCAATGCACAGCGGGTAGATGTCATGGCGCGCAAACGGTTGAACCGGGCTTTGTTTGGTTCTCGTCATCCGTTAGGGCGGTATGCCGAGTTAGAAGATTACAATCGCATTGACCGTGAAGTGTTGCAACATTTCTACCAGGCTTATTATCATTCGGGCAACTGTTCGATATATGTATCCGGAAAAGTGACTTCCGAAGTTATTGGTTGCATTGAACGGCACTTCGGTGAATCACCGTGGGGAGAAAACTTACAGAGAGCTACCTTCAGGGATTGTGCGCCCGAGACAGAAGCTGTACATCGGTTGTTTGTAGAAAAAGACGATGCATTGCAAAGTTCTTTGAAGATGGGTGGTTTTTCTTTGGCACAGCGAGACCCCGATTTCTTGAAATTACGTGTGTTGGTTACTTTATTTGGTGGCTATTTTGGCAGCAGGTTGATGTCGAATATTCGTGAAGAGAAAGGATATACTTATGGGATAGCTGCCGGATTGGTTAATTATCCGGGAATAGGTGTATTGGGAATCAGTACCGAAGCTGCCAATGAATACATAGAGCCGATTATCATAGAAGTGTTTAAGGAAATGGAGCGCTTACGTTCGGAAAAGGTATCGGATAAAGAACTGGATATGGTACGCAATTATATGTTGGGAGATATGTGCCGTTCGTATGAAAGCGCTTTTTCGTTATCGGATGCTTGGATATTCATTGAGACGACAGGACTCGACCATGGCTTTTTCGAACGTTCGTTAGAAGCTATCCGTGAAGTCAGTGCCGATGAAATCTTGACATTGGCGCAAACATATTTCTGTAAAGAAAACTTAATAGCGGTAGTTGCAGGTAAAAAAGTGTAATGAAATTGCCTTGGCTGAGCTAAAAAAGCTAATTTTGAAAGCTGTTAATCAAATAGAAGAAAGAGAATGAACAAATATACATGGTTACTATGGGCCGCTATGGCTATGGGAAGCCTGTCGGCTTCTGCTCAGATGTCTTTAGGATATTATAAATTTAAGGATGGGTCGGAATATACAGGTGAACTGAAAGGACGGCGTCCGAACGGAAAAGGAAAAACCGTATTTAAGAATGGAGATGTTTATGAAGGCGAATACGTAAAGGGGAAACGCCAGGGGCAAGGCACTTATACGTTTGCCGATGGTGAGAAATATGTTGGAGAGTGGTTTGAAGACCAGCAACATGGTAAAGGCACTTATTATTTTATGAACAACAATCGTTACGAGGGTATGTGGTATCAGGATTACCAAGAAGGGGAAGGTACGATGTATTATTATAACGGAGATAAATACATAGGTGCATGGCATCACGATAAACGGAACGGCAAAGGAGTGTATACATGGAAAGGCGGCGCTCATTACGATGGCGGATGGACAAACGACTTGAAGAACGGGATAGGGGTGATGACGTGGGACGACGGCTCCAAATACGAAGGCCAGTGGAAGAACGGCCAGCGCGACGGCAAAGGAACTTTCTATTATACCAATGGGGATAAATATGAAGGCGATTGGGTATTTGATGTTCAACATGGGAAAGGCGTTTACTATTTCCAAAATGGTGAACGTTACGAAGGTGATTATATCGAAGGAGAGCGCACAGGTGAAGGTACTTATACGTATCCCAACGGCGATAAATATGTAGGTCAGTTTAAAAATGGCAAACAAGAAGGACGAGGAACGTTTACCTGGCAGAACGGTGCCATTTATGAAGGTGAATGGATAAATAACCAGCGTTCAGGACATGGGCATTATAAATGGGGAAACGGCGATGAATATGAAGGCGAGTGGAAAAACAATGTAGCCGAAGGCGAAGGCGTATTACGGATGCAGGATGGTTCGGTATATACAGGAAGTTTCTCAAAAGGAAAGGAAAACGGTAAAGGGACGATAGTCAATAAAGACGGTTCTCGTTTCGAAGGTTTCTTTAAGCAAGGGAAAAAAGACGGTGCCTTTATTGAAACCGATGCCAATGGTAAAGTGATCCGTCAAGGTACATTCCGCAACGGAAGGTTATTAGAAGAAAAAAAGTAGGTTATGCCTGATTCATCATTCATGTAAGAACAATCGCCTATGGATTTAGCTTTACTTACGGAAAAAGTGCGTGCCATCGCTCTCGAAGCTGGCGCATTCATTCGGGAAGAGCGAAAGAAGTTCAGCCGGAATGCAGTAGAAAAAAAACATGCGCACGATTATGTGTCGTATGTTGACAAGGAGTCTGAGAAAAGGATTACAGCCAGTTTGAAAGCATTGCTCCCCGAGGCAAATTTTATTGCGGAAGAAAGTGGCGTTTCGTTGCATGAAAATTCTTCCTATTGTTGGGTAGTCGACCCCTTGGACGGTACGACCAACTTTATTCACGACAATGCTCCTTATTGCGTAAGCATCGCTTTGCGGGATACAAAAGAACTCTTGATAGGTGTAGTATACGAAATTACACGCGATGAATGTTATTGGACGTATAAAGGTTCTGCTTCTTGTCTGAACGGCAGGGAAATACACGTTTCGGCTGTTTCCGCTTTGGATGACGCTTTTATCGAATTGGGACTTCCTTACAATTCGGAAGCCTACAAGCCAATGGCTACTTGTTTGGTGAATCATTTGTATGGCAATGTGGCAGGATTGCGCCTGATGGGAGCGGCTGCCGCAGAGTTGTGTTACATAGCCGCTGGGCGGTTCGAAGCTCGAATTGAAGCCTTCTTGGGCCCTTGGGATATTGCGGCAGGAACGCTTATTTTAGAGAATGCAGGAGGAAAAGTGACCGATTTCAAAGGAGGCGATTCGTTCTGTTCAGGGACGCAAGTTTTAGCCTCGAATGGCAAAGTTCATGCAGATTTGTTGGATATTATTGATAAACTGTAAAATACCGTCACTTTATTTGGCTTATCTCCAAATAATTTTGTATGTTTGTGTCATTAAAAAGAAAAGACATGGATATACCGGAAATATTGGATTTCTTGAAACGGTTGGCTGCTAATAACAACCGCCTCTGGTTTCAGGAGCATAAGGTGGAATATCAACGTGTGCAGAAAAGCTTCGAAGCGTTATTGGCTGCTGTGATAGCACGTGTTGCGGCATTCGACCCAAGCGTGGCTCATGTGCAGCCTTCGGATTGCACGTTCCGTATTTATCGTGATACCCGTTTTTCATCGGATAAATCTCCCTATAAGAATCATATCGGCGGGTACATCAATGCCAAAGGCAAGAAATCGAACCATTGTGGTTATTATCTTCATTTAGAACCGGGCAACTGTATGTTGGCAGGGGGGAGCTGGTGCATGCCGTCGGATATGTTAAGGGCTGTACGCCGTTCGGTGTGCGACAATATAGACGAATACCGCTCCATTGTAGAAGACCCGGCTTTCAAGAAATATTTCCCGGTAGTGGGAGAGGAGCATTTAAAGACTATACCGAAAGGCTTTCCTAAAGACTTTCCCTATCCTCAATACATTCGCTGTAAAGACTATACCGTTTCGTGCCCGATACCGGACACGTTCTTCGAAGATCCGGCATTCTTGGATAAAATCGCGGATGTTTTCGCTCAATTGAAACGTTTTGCCGATTTTACGAATTTCACGATAGACGATTTTGAATAACGCACATTTTATAAACTTTTTAAATTATACGATTATGGTTGTCGATAAACTGGAAAATTTTGAGAAATACGCATCACTGAACCCTTTGTTCGCCGATGTGGTGGCATTCTTGAAAGCAACCGATTTGAACACACACGAATTAGGTAAGATGACTTTGAAAGAAGGAGAGTTGACCGTAAACTTTGCCGAAGTGTATCCGAAGTCAAAAGAGGAAGTCAAACTGGAAACTCATAACGATTTTATTGATATTCAGGTTCCCTTATCTGGAATAGAACAGATGGGATATACTCCGCGTGCCGATTTGCCGGAGGAGGAATATGATGCCGGGAAAGACAGGACTTTCTATAAAGGTTTGGCTCAGGATTATCTGATGATAAAGCCCGGTATGTTTGCCATCTTCTTTCCTGAAGACGCTCATGCGCCTGGCGTAACTCCCGATGGAGTGAAAAAAGTGATTATAAAAGTACGAGTTAAACAATAAATTACCGATACTATGGATGAAGTATTGAACATTATTAAGAATGACCCGTGGCTGGAACCGTATAAAGATGCCATTACAGGCAGACACCAGCACGCTATTAGCAAAGAAAAAGAATTAGCCGGAAAGAAAACACTGGCCGATTTTGCTACAGGACATCTTTATTTCGGTTTACACCGGACGGAAAAAGGGTGGACTTTCCGCGAATGGGCACCTAATGCCACTGCTATTTACCTGATTGGTGATTTTAACGAGTGGAAAGAATCGCCTAAATTCAAGTTGAAAAAAGTAAGGAACAGCGGCAATTGGGAAATCAACTTGCCGGAGAAAGCCATGAAACATGGCGACTTGTATAAGCTGAAAGTGTACTGGGAAGGCGGATGTGGCGAACGTATTCCGGCATGGGCTACACGGGTAGTTCAGGACGACAACACAAAGATATTCAGCGCGCAAGTCTGGAATCCTGAAAAGCCCTATAAGTTTAAGAAGAAAGTTTTTAATCCCAATGTGGGCCCGCTGATGATTTACGAATGCCATATCGGTATGGCGCAAGACGCTGAAAGGGTAGGGACGTATAATGAGTTTCGCGAAAATATCCTGCCGCGTGTGGCGAAGGATGGCTATAACTGCATCCAGATTATGGCTATTCAGGAGCATCCCTATTACGGAAGTTTCGGTTATCATGTATCTAGCTTCTTTGCTCCGTCATCGCGTTTCGGCACACCCGACGAGCTGAAACGACTTATTGATACAGCGCATCAGATGGGGATAGCCGTTATAATGGATATTGTACATTCACACGCGGTGAAGAATGAAGTAGAAGGATTGGGCAATTTTGCGGGCGACCCTTGCCAATATTTCTATCAGGGTGACCGCCGTGAGCATCCGGCATGGGATTCCCTCTGTTTTGATTACGGAAAGAACGAAGTGCTTCATTTTTTACTTTCTAATTGTAAATATTGGTTGGAAGAATTCCGTTTCGATGGTTTCCGTTTCGATGGCGTGACTTCCATGTTGTATTACAGTCATGGTTTGGGCGAAGCGTTCTGCAGTTATGAAGATTATTTCAACGGGCATCAGGACGATAATGCCATCTGCTACCTGACTTTGGCAAACAAGCTGATACATCAGGTAAATCCACGTGCCATCACTATTGCCGAAGAAGTGTCGGGTATGCCGGGGTTGGCAGCTCCTTTCAATGACGGCGGATATGGTTTCGATTATCGTATGGCGATGAATATCCCGGATTATTGGATTAAGATTATCAAAGAACGCCGTGATGAAGACTGGAAACCGTCCAGCATGTATTGGGAAGTGACAAACCGTCGGAAAGATGAAAAGACCATTTCATATTGCGAAAGCCACGACCAGGCACTGGTGGGCGATAAGACCATCATTTTCCGTCTGATTGATGCCGATATGTATTGGCATTTCCGCATTGGTGACGAAAATGGAACGGTAGAACGCGGCATCGCATTGCACAAGATGATCCGCTTGCTTACGGCTTCTACAATCAACGGCGGTTATCTGAATTTCATGGGTAACGAGTTCGGTCATCCCGAATGGATTGACTTCCCGCGTGAAGGCAACGGCTGGTCGTATAAATATGCACGCCGCCAGTGGCATCTGGTAGACGACCCCACTTTGTGTTATCATTATCTGGGTGATTTCGATTCGGCTATGGTTCATTTGCTGGAGGATGTAAAAAATATCCAGAAGACCGATGTGATAGAAGTTTGGCATAACGATGGCGACCAGGTATTGGCATACCGTCGGAAAGACTTGGTATTTGTATTCAATTTCAATCCTACCCGTTCGTTTACCGATTATGGTTTCTTGGTTCCGCGCGGCGAATACCATGTGGTGCTGAATACAGACAGCAAGCAATTCGGCGGATTCGGTTTCTCGGATGATACCATTTCCCACTTTACCTGCGCCGACCCGCTTTATGCGAAAGAGAAGAAAGAATGGCTCAAGCTCTACATCCCGGCACGTTCGGCTGTAGTGTTGAAGCGCCAAAAATAACGAAGTTAATAAGAAAATGAGTTGACAAGGGAATGGTGGCGTGAATTGCGATGAACGAAAAACCGGAACCTTGTCAGCTTGTTAAGCGAAGCTTGTTTACTAAACTTACCAACTTGACAATGAGTGAACCTATTCATGCTGCATACCGGAAAGCCGCTCGCATACAAACCGTTGTGTGCGGCTTTCTTTTTGCGGTCTTTAGCTTTACCTATCTTTATGTTTTCCAACGCGATGTGTTAGAAGCCTTGCATTACTCGTTAGCGCATGGAAAAACCCATTTTGCACCGCTGGCGAGTGCTCTTATTATAACTTTTATCCTATTGTTGCTTCGTTGGGGAGTCAATAGCCTGTTAGGCTTGAAAGGCAATGTACGTGCACTTTCTTATTTCCCTTCGTGCCTTATTTTAGGCGTATTGACTGATGTCGGAAAAAATGTTTATATGGAGGGGTATCATACGCCATGGGGATGGTTGCTTCCGTTGATTTTATTGGTTTACATCGTTGTGGCGTATTTCTTGCGCCGTATATTCCGGAAACAGCTGAACAATGAAGGAAGTCCTATTCTTTTGGTAAATTACAATTTGCTTATCCTGGTTGCGTTGTGCCTGATGGCAGCTATGATAGGCAATACCAGCCGTGGCTTTCACCACGAGCTGGAAGCCGAGCGTTATTTGCGTGCGCATCAGTACGAAAAAGTTTTAGAAGTAGGGAAGCATTCGCTCGAAGCTTCGCGTACCCTGACCGTACTCCGTGCGATTGCCATGTCACATGCTGGACAATTAGGTGGAAAGCTGTTCGCTTATCCGCAATATTACCGTTCAAACGGGTTATTCTTTGCCGACGATTCTACCCAGACATGTCGATATACCAACGATTCCATTTATTATTTATTGGGAATGCGGCCTTATCGGGGAGAAGACCGAATGACGTTCTTACGGAATATTTGTTACAAAGGGACAGCCAAATATACTGCCCTTGATTATTACCTATCGGCCTTGTTGCTCGAAAAACGCTTGGACGATTTTGGTATGGCACTGACAGATTTATATGAAACGGAGGATACGTTGCCCCGTTATTTTAGCGAAGCGCTTCTGCTTTACCGCGATTCGCATCCTGAATATCCGGTTCAAGTAAACGATAGCGTCATCATAAAGCGTTATGCTGATTATCGGAAGCGGCAGACCGAATTTTCTTCTGCCGTGGAGGAGAGAAACAAGATGCGTAGGGAGTTTGGCGATACTTATTGGTGGTATTTCGATTATCAAGAATAAGAAGCTGTTTTGAATTTCTCCAAAAAGTTTTTCTTGGCTTGATGTAT
>ERZ779874.625-NODE-625-length-39512-cov-7.437844_pt1 | contig 39512 bp, 30 predicted proteins | sample MGYA00511031_ERZ779874 | MGnify/ENA primary metagenome ERZ779874 (study PRJEB29588, sample SAMEA2156850) | human gut metagenome | biome: human gut; feature: human-associated habitat; material: faeces | place: Denmark | collected 2008/2010 ...
GAGAAATATACTTAAAAAATTGTTTTATAAAGCCTTACGAAAAGGGGAGTTTTTTTAATCCTGATGAAAAGAGGGCAAGAAAACTGCTTTTACACCGTTACGAAATAGATAAAATAATCGGAAAAATCAGGGAAAAAGGATTTACGCTCGTTCCTACCAAAGTATATTTTAAAGGTAACAAAGTCAAGGTAGAGATAGCTCTTGCAAAAGGTAAACACACTTACGACAAGAGAGCGTCCATTAAAGAAAGGGAACTTATAAAAAAAGCAGAACGACAGATAAAGGAATTGCGATGAAAAAAACATATCGTATTCAAAAATTCGGAGCATTCGGAGAAGGAATTGCCTATGATGACGGAAAAACCGTATTTGTTAAAGGCGCTATAAAAGACGAAACGGTAATAGCAAAAACGGTAGTCGAAAAGAAAAAATACAGAGTGGCGTCCACTGTAGCGGTAGTGGAAAAAAGTCCGTTGAGAGAAAAACCTCCATGCAAATATTACGGCAAATGCGGAGGATGTTCGATGCAACATATTAAGTATGATTCTCAGTTAGAGATAAAGAGAGATTTTGTAGCAGACACCATCAAGAAAATAACCGGAGTAAATGTAACCGTAGAAAAAACCGTTCCCGCCGAATCAAGCTACAGGTATAGAAACAAATTAAGTTATCCTATAAAAGATCAAAGAGTTGGCTTGTATAGAGAAAACAGTCACGAAATAATAGATATAGAAGATTGTTTGTTGCAAAAAACATGGAACGTACCGTTAATTAAAGCAATTCGAAAATATTTGAAAGAAAAAAAAGAAGACGGCGAAAAAATTCGTCATATAGTGGCGAGAGAAAAAAACGGAAGTATTTGCATTACAGTAGTGGCACGGAAAAAAATTAATCTTATGCCACTTACGTCTTTTATCGAATTTCAAAACTATGCATTATATCTTAACGTTAACGACGGTAACGATAACGTAATACTCGGCGACGATTATTATTGTATATATTCTAAAGGAATAACTCCTTCTTTTCATCCGGCTTCGTTTTATCAGGTAAACGACTTTATCGAGGAAAAAATATATTCGGCAGTGGAATCGTTTGTAATAGGTCAAACCGTTATAGATGCGTATTGCGGCGCCGGAAACCTTACGCTAAGGCTTGCAGATAAAGCAAAATTCGTATACGGTATAGAGATTTGCGAGCAAGCTGTAGAAACGGGAAGAGAAAAAGCAATAGAACAGAAAAAGACTAACGTTGAATTTATTTGCGGTGACTGTTCGACAGAGCTACCGAAACTCGAATATTCCGGTGACTCTACCGTGGTGTTGGATCCTCCCCGTAAAGGAGTGGACGAAAAAGTAATCAACGCCCTGCTTAAGGTTTTGCCGAAAAGAATAGTCTACGTGTCGTGTAACCCGGCAACTTTAGCAAGAGATCTGAAACCGCTGCTTGACGCTTACGAGGTGATATCGACCGTTCCTTACGATATGTTTCCGCAAACAGACCACGTCGAGACGGTATGCGCACTCGTCAAAAAAAACAAATAATTTACATTGACGTTAAATAAGATAATAAAAGTTTTGAAAAAAATGAAAGAAATAAAGGAGTTTTTAGCATGAAAAAATTAACGCTTTTCGTATTAAGTTTTATTTTTTTATTATGTGCGACAGTCGGTCTTGTCGGCTGTAAGGAACAGCATACGCATTCTTTTACCGAGCAGAAAGTAGAACAGCAATATCTTGCTTTGGAAGCCACCTGTACCGAAGCGGCAAAATATTACTATTCTTGCAGTTGCGGCGAAAAGGGAACGGAAACGTTTGAATATGGTTCAACAACTAATCATAATTTCGTTAACGGCTGTTGCACGTATTGCGGGAAAAAACAAGAAACAAGCCGGGGTTTAGCATTTAAGTTATTGGATGACGGAACGTATGAAGTAAGCGGAATAGGTAGTTGCACGGATACGGAAATAGTTATTCCGAGTGTATATAATGATGAACCTGTTACGAGTATCGGTGATTATGCAATTAATAGTGAAAGGGATTTCCGAAAAACACAACAAAAAATATCAAATAACATAGAAAACAGCCTTCAAATGATAGCATAAAGTCGGATATTCGTAAAAGAATGTTCGACTTTTTGATTTAATATAAAAAACAGAAAGAGAGAACAATGCAAAAGTTTTCTCTTTTTTATGCCGTTTTGAGGGGTGATTTCCTGTTTGCAGTGAGAAAAATTATAATAAAAATAGTAAAGATAAAGGAAAACTTATGAAATATAAAGAATGTTTGCATGAGATGTTTAGGTAACTAATAAATAAATTAAGTTACCCTATGCTAACCATTTGATTTTTTTGTTGTCAATCTGTATAATATAATTAAAGAAGAAAATGATTTTGGACAATGGACGGATTTTGCCGGAATGTTAAAAAGAGATAATGCTTGTCAATTCGTGATAGTTAATAAAACATATTCTAATGTGGTGCAAGTAATACTTGCAAGAGCAAACATAGAGGAGAAAAGGTATTCGTTACAGAATAAAAATGAGATAGAGAAGCGAAAAAGATAACTGAATTGTAATTCAGAACTTAATAAGTTTTAATCGTTGCAAAGGAGAAGGTATGAAAAAGATTCATTTCGAGGTGAAAACGGACGGATTTTACGGCGCGTATTGGAAAAATAAAAAAGAGACGAACAGCGCGATAATTGCCATGCTCGGTGACGATGCGGAGGATTATATGGCGAAGTCATGCGTAAAATGGCTTATGAAGAAAGGCGTAAACGTGCTTACGATGTCTCCGGGAAAGAAAAATTACAGCCACCATAATTATCCGCTCGAAAGGATCGAAAAAGCTATAGAGTGGCTCAAAAACAACGGAAACAAAAAAATAGGCATCGTGGGTGGCTCTACCACCGGTACGCTTGCGCTGACCGCTGCGTCGTATTTTCCTGACATTACGCTTACAATAGCGATGACAGCAAGCGATTTTATATGGCAGGGATTTGAACAAGGCAAAAAAGACGGCTGTAGAGAGTGGCCTATCGAGGGGGAATCGCTGTTTTCATATTGTGGAAAGCCGTTGCCGTATATGCCGTTTTGTTATAAGCACCCCGAGTATTGGCAGGTAGTGAAATCGGAGACAAAGAAGTCGGGAAATATGATCGATTCTAAAAAGATTTTTGACGACTCGGAAGAGGCGCATCCCATCACCGAAGACGAATTTATAAAAATCGAAAACATAAAGGGCAAACTTCTTATGATAGGCTCGGAAGACGATTGTTTATGGAACGCTGCAAAATACGTTAAAAGAGCGGAAAAGCGATTGTCCGAAAAATCGCACGATTGTGACGCAGAATTTGTCACATATAAGCACGGTTCACACTTTGTTTTCCCCGAAAGCCTTTTTAAAACCATTTTCCCTATCGGGGCGAACATCCTTTTGAAAGTTATGTTCAAAGCGGCGAAAGAGTTCCCGAAAGAATGTAAGGAAACGAGAATTGATATAGATAAAAGACTTTCAAAAGCCATAAAGGAGTGGATAAACAAATGAAATACGGTTTTATTCAGAAGTTAATGTGGGCAGGTTATAAAGGGACATTTAAAAAACAGCTTTCCGAAGCGTTAAGAGAATCCGACCCGAAGGCCGTTATGAAAGAGGCTCATAAAAAATACAAGGAAATTCTGGCAGACGTAACAGAGTTTGAAAAAGGCGACAGATTTTTAATCAATATATTAAGTTGCGCATTGCTTTCGTCAATTTTGCTCTCGGTAAAAAATAAGTATACATTGGAAGAAGTGCGCATTTATTACCGCGGTGCGATGTGCGACAATTTCTTGACGAAAGTCGCATCGAAGAAAAGTAAGGCGTACACCGAGAAGGGTAGAGAATTACTTAAACAGCAAGCCGAAAAAAGCGAGATTTTGGCTGCTAAAAACCCTTATTCGTGGAGATTTGCCGTTGAAGACGGAAAGACGATAAATCAGTATACCGCAACTTTTTACACTTGCGGAATCTGTTATCTCATGACCAAACTCGGACTTAAAGAGTATATACCCGCAATGTGTACGCTTGACTACGATATGGCGGCTCTTAACAATACGGTTTTCACAAGGGAATATACCTTAGCGGGCGGCGGAGCATATTGCGATTGCCATTACGACCATAAAGGATAAATAATGAATTGCTCGAATTGTACAAATTATTTAAGAGAAACAAAAATACTCGATTATTCATCTAAACAAATTCAACTGCTTGTAGAAGGTCGTGGGTGGAAGAATTTACCGGAAACGGAACGGGTGAAAGCAATTTATAATTTCGTTAAAGATGAGATTTTATTCGGATATAACGTTGACGACGGCGTAAAGGCGAGTCGGGTGCTGAAAGACGGATACGGGCAATGCAACACCAAGGGGACGCTTTTTATGGCTCTTCTTCGTGCCTCGGGTATTCCTTGCCGAATACATGGTTTTATGATAGATAAAATTCTGCAGAAAGGTGCGATGACGGGTTTGGTGTATAAGTTTGCGCCCGACGAGATTTTCCACAGTTATGTAGAAGCGTACGTTTGCGGGGAATGGTATAACCTCGAAGGGTTTATTCTCGATAAAAAATACCTTTCCGCATTGCAAAAAATTTTTAAGCCGAATAATGACGGTTCGTTTATCGGTTACGGCGTTGCGACGAAAAACTTTATAAATCCGCCGGTCGAATTTAATTGTTGCAATACCTATATACAAAAAGAGGGAATCGTTCGAGATTTCGGAGTGTATGACGAGCCCGATTCTCTTCTGAGAGAACATGGACAGACGATGAACTTATTAAAAAAGTGCGTTTATCGACTTATAGGCAGACATTTGATGAATAATAACGTGAAGAAAATCAGAAATCGTTCGGTATGATTAGCCGGAGGCAATGGCGTTCGAACAGAAAAAATATTCGGCTTTACCGTCGTTTGTAAATAACGACATACACGCCGAAAGGAGTAATATACGGATCCGGTAATGCTAAAAATTATGTCGTGGCTTGGGATAATAGGGCATGCAAACAATATGTATGGTCGTAAAACGGTCATCGGCATAGTAAAATAAAGAAATAAAAAACAAAGAGAATAACGCAGTATAGCGAATAATAGGAGATAAATATGGGATTTTTTGAAAATACACGAAAGCCACAAGGATTCGGTGGGAGGATAATGGTAAAAATGATGAACACCGGTCATAGTAAGTTGGCAAAGTGGGGTTTTACCAAAATTTACACAAAGTTGGATTCTAAGGTATTGGATATCGGTTGTGGCGGTGGGGCAAATATTGTCAACTGGATAAAAAAATGTTCAACAGGGCATGTGACAGGGATAGATTATTCAAAAGTCAGCGTAGAGGAATCGAAAAAACTAAATGCTATCGCAATCAAGCAAGGCAGGTGTGATATTGTTTATGGCGATGTATCGTCTATGCCGTTTGATGATGAGGCTTTTGATTGTGTTTCTGCGTTTGAGACGGTATATTTTTGGGAAGATCTTGAAAAATGCTTTGCAGAGGTTCACCGTGTTATGAAAAACGGCGGTACATTCCTTATATGCAACGAGAGCGATGGTACAAATCCCAAGGATGAAAAATGGGCAAAAAAAATAGGCGGGATGAAAATTTACAATGAAATGCAACTTCGCACAATGCTGGAAAAAGTTGGATTTTGTGATATTAAGAGTTTTGTAGATGCTAAAAAACACTGGCTGTGCATTGTTGCGAAGAAATAAGCGGTAATCAAACATATGAAAACTTCAACGAATATAATTTAAATCCAAATAATCTAAACGGCGGCGAAGACAAATTTGCCGCTTTTTAATTTATCAGGCAGAAAAAATGCTTGACTTTATTAAATAACAGTGTTATAATAACACCGTTATTAAAACAAAGGAAGTTCGGCAATGAGAAAGAAAGACGATTTAGCCATCGATAAGATAATGGAATGTGCCAAAACGGAATTTCTTGAAAAAGGATTCGAGGGCGCGTCTATGCGCAAGGTTGCCGAAAATGCGGGTTATACTACCGGCATGCTTTACGGTAGATTTGCAGATAAGGGCGAACTGTTCAAAGCGATAGTAAAAGCCTCGGCGGAAAAACTTTATTCGTATTATGCGGAAGTGCAGGAAAACTTTGCGGGTTTATCGCCCGAAACGCAATATAAAGACATGCACGTTTACGTTGATAAAAGGATAGACGAAATGCTGGATATCGTTTACGGTGATTTCGACGGGTTCAAACTTATCATCTGTAAAAGCAAGGGCAGCGAATACGAAAAGTATATCGATAGTCTTATCGAAATCGAAACCGAAAATACCGTTCGTTTTATAAACGACATGAACGCTGCGGGGATAAAGGTTAAGTCGGTAAGAGCGGACCTTTCGCATATGCTTGCCACCGCGATGTTCAACGGAATGTTCGAAGTGGTGGGACATGACTTTTCAAAAGACGACGCGCGGCAATATATAAAACAGTTACAGTATTTTTTCAACGCCGGTTGGGATAAAATTTTAGGGCTTCCGTCCGATTGGACGTTGCCCGAATAATAAACTTGTTAAAAAGGGAAAGGAATTTCCTTTTTTATATGTTATATTGTTAGACGCTGCTAACCAGAAAATCCAATCCAGGGAGGTTTTACATTGAAAAAACAATCAAATATTTCAAGGCTTATGGGGTATGCGGGTAAGCACAGGTATTTTACTTACGCTTCGTGGTTGCTTGCGGTGATAAGCGCGCTTATCGCGCTTCTTCCTTTTGTTTATATCTGGAAGATAATAAAAGAAGTGCTTGACGTTGCCCCGAATTTTTCATCGGCAACCGGGCTTGTGCATAACGGGATTATGGCAATGATTTTTGCCATTGTATCATTTCTTGTATATATAAGCGCGCTTATGTGTTCGCATCTTGCGGCGTTCAGAGTCGCAACGAATATGCGCGTGGCCGTTACGGAGCATATAGCAAAACTTCCGCTCGGATTTGCGGATAGTTTCGGCAGCGGAAAATTAAGAAAAATCATAAACGATTCCACAGGTGCGACGGAGACTTATCTTGCGCATCAATTGCCCGATAAATATGCGGCTTTGGCAACGCCCGTCGGGCTTCTTGTTCTTTTGTTTGTTTTCGATTGGCGATTGGGGCTTTTAAGCCTTATTCCCGTTGTGCTTGCCTTTCTTGTAATGTCATCGATGACGGGTAAGCATATGGCGGAAAAAATGAAACAATATAACAACGCGCTTGAAAATATGTCCAACGAAGCGGTTGAATACGTCCGCGGAATACCGGTAGTTAAAACGTTCGGGCAGTCGGTTTTTTCGTTCAAAAAATTCAAAAGTACGATAGACGAATATCAGAAGTGGGTAGTCGCTTACACGAAGGATATGCGCGTGCCTATGATGTTTTACACAGCCGCGATAAACGGCGTATTTGCCTTTTTGATTGCCGGGGCGTTATGGTTTACGGCAGACGGCGTAACGAACGGATTTTTACTCAATCTTATCTTTTATATCGTGATTACGCCCGTTATTTCGCTTACCTTGACTAAAATGATGTATATGAGCGAAAACAATATGATTGTCAAAGACGCGCTTGAACGCATCGACGGCGTTTTATCCGTCAGTCCCATGAGTGAAAGTGAAACCCCTGAGTATCCCGCCGATTCGTCCGTCGAACTTAACGACGTGCATTTTTCCTACGACGGTAAAAACGAAGTGATTCGCGGCGTATCGATGAATATAGGCGCGGGACAGACCGTGGCTCTCGTCGGTCCGTCGGGCGGAGGGAAATCCACGCTTGCGGGGCTTATGGCAAGGTTTTTCGACGTGAAAAGCGGAAGCATAAAGGTCGGCGGCGCGGATATACGGGAAATTCCGAAAGAGGAACTGATGAACGCCGTTTCGTTTGTTTTTCAGGATTCAAAACTTATTAAAGCGACTATCGCCGAAAACGTAAAACTCGGAAAACCCGACGCGACGGACGAAGAAGTCGCGGCGGCTCTTCATACTGCGCAGTGCGACGATATAATACAAAAACTCCCCGACGGAGCGGACACGGTTATTGGTACGAAGGGAGTATTTCTTTCGGGCGGCGAGAGGCAGCGAATAGCAATAGCACGCGCCGTATTGAAAAACGCGCCCGTTATTATTCTCGACGAAGCGACGGCTTTTGCCGACCCCGATAACGAAGCCAAAGTGCAGAAAGCGTTTTCCGAACTTTCAAAGGGTAAAACGGTTATTATGATTGCTCATAGGCTTTCGACTGTGGCTAACGCCGATTGTATATACGTAATAAAAGACGGTCTTATAGCGGAAAGCGGCAGGCGCGACGAACTTCTCGAAAAGAACGGGGTGTTTGCCGAAATGTGGAAAGAATATGCCGCGTCGGTAGAATGGAAAGTGGCAAAGGAGGGTGAAAGCAATGTCGCTCGTTAAAACGATACAAAAAAAGACGGCTTCTTCAAAGCAGGGAGCAAAGGGGATTATTAAAGGAATAATCGCCTGCGCGTTTCAGAATATGGCGTTTATGTTGCCGACCACGCTTTTATACTTTCTCGTTTCCGATATGCTTGGCGGCGGAGTGCAAGGTGGAAGAATAACTTTTTACGTCGTCGGATGCGTGATATGCTTTGCGCTTATCTTTTTAACCACATGGTTCCAGTATAACAACACGTATTTTACCACTTACGAAGAAAGCGGAAAAAGAAGACTTAGTTTAGCCGAAAGACTTCGTAAACTTCCTCTATCGTTCTTCGGCAAAAGAGATCTTGCCGACCTGACGAGTACGATTATGTCCGACTGCGAAGTGATAGAAAAGAGTACTTCGCATTTTATCCCGGGACTGTTCGGCTCGTTGATTTCAACTATTCTTATCGCCGCAGGGCTTTTCGTTTTCGATTGGCGAATGGCTCTTGCCGCGCTTTGGGTTATTCCCGTTTCGGTTCTTATCGTCATTTTAAGTTATAAGGTACAGGATAAAGTGCTTGTTAAATTTATGACGGCAAAAATGTCGTGCGCGGACGGTATACAGGAATATATCGAAACGGTACGCGATCTTAAAGCAAACAACGCCGAAGGAAACTACCTTTCGGGATTAAAGAATAAGATTAAGGGCGTTGAAAAGAGTAACATAAAAGCGGAACTCACTACCGCCGTGTTCGTAACGGGCGCGGGAATGGTTTTAAAACTCGGCATAGCCACCGTGGCTTTGGTTGGTTCGGCTCTGCTCGTAAACGGAACGCTCGGAGTTTTAACCTTCTTTATGTTTTTGCTTGTCGCTTCCCGTCTTTACGATCCGATGCAGGCGGCGCTTCAGAATCTTGCGGCAATCATCGCAATGCGAACAAACGTTGCGCGTATGAACGAAATTCTGGAATATCCCGTTCAGACCGGAAACGACACGCTTACGAATAGCGGTTACGATGTCGTTTTCGATCACGTCGGCTTTGCGTATCCGGGCGGCGAAGTTGTATTAAAAGACGTTTCATTCACCGCAAAGCAAGGTGAAGTCACCGCGCTTGTCGGTCCTTCGGGCGGCGGAAAAACAACGGTTTCAAGGCTTGCCGCAAGGTTTTGGGATATTCGGAAAGGTAAAATTACCGTCGGCGGAATGGACGTTGCCGAAATCGACCCCGAAAAATTGATGAGTCTTTATTCTATCGTTTTTCAGGACGTAACTTTGTTTGATAACACGATTATGGAAAATATCCGTCTCGGCAAAAAGGGCGCGACGGACGAAGAAGTTATGTCGGCGGCTCGGCTTGCAAACGTGGACGAGTTTGCCGAAAAACTTCCCGATAAATGGAACACTAATATCGGCGAAAACGGATGCGAACTTTCGGGCGGCGAGAGACAGCGAATTTCGATCGCGCGCGCGTTTCTGAAAGACGCCCCCGTTATTCTTCTCGACGAGGCGACGGCAAGTTTAGACGTGGAAAACGAAACGATGATACAATCGGCGCTTTCCCGTCTTATAAAAGATAAAACCGTGCTTGTGATAGCTCACAGAATGAGAACGGTCGCGGGAGCTGATAAAATCGTGGTTTTGGCGGACGGCGTCGTGGCGGAGCAGGGAAAACCTAGTGAGTTGTACAATAAAAACGGCATTTACGCTCGTATGGTGGATTTGCAATCGGCAAGCGGAAAGTGGAAAATTAAATAATTGTGCCGTCCTTCGGAGGAAAATCCGACTTAAAGCCCGGACGGAATTTTCAATTGCTTTTTTCAAAGTAACGTGATATAATGTATAAAAAGCGCGGGAGAAAAATATGGTAGACAACGAATCGCAGGAAATGTATCTCGAAACGATACTTAGATTAAAAAAGAAAAAGGGTAGTGTAAGGGCGATAGATATAGCGGAAGAACTCGGTTATTCTAAGCCGAGCGTTTCCCGCGCCGTGGGAATAATGAAAAAAGACGGTTTTATAGTCGTGCATGCCGACGGACTTATAGACCTTACCGAAACGGGTAAGGATAAAGCCGAAAATATTTTTTCCCGGCATAAATCGCTGACTCAAGCCCTTGTAGTGATGGGGCTTTCGCCCGAGGCAGCGGAAGAAAACGCCTGCCGCGTGGAACACGTTATCACCGAAGAAGCGTTCGAGGCTATCAAAAAATATTTTAACGTGTAAATACAAAAAAATTTTAGTCAACCGCTAACTTTCGGTTGACTTTTTTCTATATACGAGTATAATAAAAAATGGCTTTGGGAAAAAAGGCCGTTAATTTTTGCGCAAAAGTTAGCCTTAACTAACCGCTTCTGTGTAAGCATGGCGCAAAATTTTTTTAGGAATGGTTAGCGCGGGCTAACCAAATAAAACGGATGGTGAGTTACATATGAGTTCGTCGGAATTAAGGTATCTGATAGCGGCAAACGACCTTGCCAAAGAGCTGCAGTCGGTTAAACAGACTGATATAGCAAACAGACTTCACGTAACAAAGGTGAGTGCGTATAACGCGATTGAAAGGTTGCGGGAAAAAGAATATATCGAGAAGAATGATAGGAAAATCGTTCTTACGGATCGCGGAAGGGAAGTTCTGAACGAGTATATGACGATTATACGTTTTATGTCGGCGCATTTGTCGTTACATTGCGGAACGACTGAAAATCAGGCTTATGAAGACGCTCTTAACGCCACCTGCGCGTTTTCGGACGTAACCCGTAACGGAGTGGCAAATTTTATAAAGTCAGAAATGAAGGGCGCGCAGCAAGCACTGATTGATTAAGACAAGGAGCAAACAAATGATAGACAAAGAACTATTTAAACTCATCGGCGGAAATAAGAAGTACATATTTATCGCCGTATTGTTGCAGGCGATAGGTTTAATCGCGAACGTTACGATAACGGGGAGCGTCTGCTATGCCGTGTACCTGTTGACGCAGAACGCCGAATGGATACAATTTATTTATCCGCTTATCGGCGCGGTTATCGGTATTATCGTAAGATATAGCTGTTCACGCGCTACGGGCGATATAAAGGACAAGCTTGGCAGAAGCGTTAAAAAAGATTTACGCGAAAGAGTATACAATAAAATCGTAAAACTCGGCGTTAAGACTACCGACGGGATGAGTATGGCGGGCTTGACGCAGGTTTCGGTAGAAGGCGTAGAACAACTCGACCTTTACTATTCGTCATATCTGCCGCAGTTCTTTTTTGCGATGATCGCGCCCGTAATATTGTTCTTGATATGCGTATGGATCGATTGGAGAACGGCTCTCGTTCTTATCGCCTGCGTTCCGCTTATCCCTGTATCTATTGTAGCGGTAAGTAAGTATGCGAAGAAGATTTTCGCAAAATATTGGGGCAAATACACTTCGATGGGCGATAAGTTCCTCGACAGCGTGCAGGGACTGAAAGAACTCAAAATCTTTCAGGCAGACGCGGCTCAACACGTTAAGATCAACGAAAGCGCGGAAGAATTCAGAGTCATCACAATGAAGGTTCTTGTCATGCAACTTGCAAGCACCACGATCATGGACTTGGTTGCATACGGCGGCGCGGGCGTGGGTATCGCGCTTGCAATCAGTGGCGCGGCGTTTTGGGGACTGAACCCGATTGCTGCATTGTTCCTGTGCCTGGGGGCGGTTTAATTTTTCCTGCCGCTTCGGGCGTTCGGTTCGGCATTCCACGTTGCGATGAACGGCGCAAGCGCGGGTAAAAAGATTATTTCGCTGCTAAACGCACCCGACCCCGAATGGGGAACGGAAACCGTTGACGGCAAAGAGATTAAACTCGAAAACGTTACGTTCTCTTACGACGGCAAACGCGACGTTCTGAAAAACGTGAATATGACCTTCCCCGAAAAGGGAATGACGGCTATCGTCGGAGAGAGCGGTTGCGGAAAATCTACGGTCGTCAATATGCTGATCGGCGCGTTCCGTCCGCAAAAGGGCGAAGTGACCGTCGGCGGCAAACAGCTTGAAAAGCTGTCGCGCGAGAATTGGTATTCGCACCTTTCGGCGGTCAGTTACAATACCTATATCTTCAACGAAAGCGTGAGAGATAACTTTAAGATGGCGAAAGAAAATGTTTCCGACGAAGAAATCTTCGCCGCACTCGAAAAGGTGAACCTGAAAGAGTTTATCGAAGAAAACGGCGGGTTGGATAAGGTTATCACAGAGGACGCGAACAACATTTCGGGCGGACAAAAACAACGCCTTGCGCTTGCGATCGCGCTTGTATCGGGTAAAGATATTTACGTTTTCGACGAAGCAACGAGCAATATCGACATCGAAAGCGAAGCCGTTATTATGAAGAATATCAAGGCGATTTCGGAAAGCAAAAGCGTTATCGTTATTTCGCACCGCTTAGCAAACGTCGTTCCCGCAGACAATATCTATTATATGGAAGAGGGCGAGATAAAGGAAAGCGGTTCGCACGAAAAGCTTATGGCGGCACGGCAAGGATACGCGCGCCTTTATACCGCGCAGAAAACGCTTGAACAGGCTTATGCGGAGGTGGTAGAATGAGTACGCAGAAAAAGACTTTGAGAAGAAGCGGCGCGAAAATAATGGCAAGTCTAATACTTCTTCTCGGTAGTTTGTCTTACATAATGATTTTAGCCGTTATAAACGGAAGCGTGGGTTTCGTCTGCGCGATGGGCGTAACGGTATTCGGCGCGGTAGGAGTTGCGAAGGCACTCGGAGAAGCAATTGCGCTTTCCTATGGGTGGATTATCGGGCTTACGATAGGTTGCGGAGTTCTTCGCGGTCTGCTTCGCTATTTCGAGCAGTACAGCAATCACTATATCGCGTTCAGACTTCTTGCGGTTTTGAGAGATAAAATCTTCGGCGCATTACGCGTTCTTTGCCCCGCAAAACTTGAAAGCAAACAAAAGGGCAGTATTATCGCAATGATCACCTCGGACATCGAAACGCTTGAAGTTTTCTATGCGCATACCATTTCGCCCATCTGTATTGCCGTGCTTGTATCTACGGCTGTGTTCCTGTTCGTAGGGTTTGTTTCGAGTTGGTATCTTGCGCTCGTGGCTCTCGCAGGTTTCCTTACAATCGGCATTGTAGTTCCACTTATCTCGTCGGGAAAACTCAAGGAAAGCGGCGTAAAATACCGCGCGGAATTTGCTTCGTTCTCGGCATATTTCCTTGACAGTATCAAGGGTATCAAAGATATTGTTTTAAACAATGCGGGCGAGGAAAGAGAAAAGGAAGTAAACAGGCGTTCGGACGGACTCCTGAAAGAAACCAAAAAGATGAAGCACAACATTACCTGCGCGGGTTCGGCAATCGAACTTATGGTGTCCGTGTTCGTGCTGATCACGCTTGCGGTGGGAATTTTGCTTGTCAAAAAAGATATGCTGCCTTTAGGCAGAATGATTATCGGTATGGTAACGGTGTTCTCGTCGTTCGGTCCGGTAATCGCGGTCGGTTCGCTTCCCGGCAACCTTACGCAGACTTTCGCAAGCGGCGACAGAGTGCTTAATCTTCTCGCGGAAAAACCTGCGGTGGAAGCGGTTAAAAGCGGTAAAGATTTCGATTACGAAAAACTCGACGTAAAAGATCTTTCGTTCAGTTACGACGGACAGACCGAGGTGCTGAAAGATATCAAAATGCACGCCGAAAAGGGCGAGATTATAGGTATCGTGGGCGAAAGCGGTTGCGGCAAGTCAACGTTTTTGAAACTTCTTTTGAGATTTTGGGAGAGAAGCGGCGGCGAAATAAATTACGACGATATAGATATCGATAAAATCAACACAAATTCGCTTTTGAAAAACGTAACTATGGTTTCGCAAAGCACCTATTTGTTTGAAGAAACGATAGAGGATAATCTTCGTATCGCGAAGCCCGACGCAACGCCGGAAGAAATCGAAAACGCCTGTAAAATGGCTTCGATTCACGACTTTATAATGACTTTACCCGACGGATATAAAACGCAGGTCGGCGCGCTCGGCGATAATCTTTCCGCAGGCGAAAAACAGCGTATCGGGCTTGCCCGCGCCTTCCTTCGCGGCAGCGAACTTATTCTTCTCGACGAGCCGACGAGCAACGTAGACAGTATCAACGAAGGTATTATCTTAAAGGCGTTAAAAGAGCAAAAGAACAAAAAGAGTATTATTCTCGTATCGCACAGAGAATCTACAATGGCGATTGCCGACAGAATCTATAAGGTTGACTGCGGCGTTATGACGGAGGAAGCGTAAAATGGACGAACAAAAGAAATTGAGTGATATAGAAGAAGCGGCGGCGGCTCTTATTGCAAATTCCGAAGATGAAAACCCCGCCTATAAGTCGATAAACAAACAAAAATCGGCGACATCGGAAGAGAAAAACGACAAAAAGATATTCAAGAAATACAAAATTAAAGACATCGTATTTCTTGCGATAATCACGGCTTGCACGCTTATTACGGGCGCGGTGATGCCGTTACTTGTAAACGTGCCATTCTTTGGTATCGTGCAACTTGGTTTGGGACTTCAATTTTCGATTTTTCCCGTAATCGGGATGATGAAAGTAAGAAAGCCGGGTGCGCTTCTGTTTCAGTCGATATTTATATCTGTATTCCTGATTTTTATGTTCCCGCCGATGGCTCTGATTATCGTGTGCGCGCTTGTTTCGGAAACGCTTGCGCTTCTTATCTTCCGCGGGTATAAAAACGATTGGGCGTGCGTATTTGCGGGAACGCTTTATATGCCGCTCACCCTTCCTTTGATGTGGCTTTATTACAACGCGTTTTACACGGTTACGGGCGAAGAAAAAGCGGCTACGAGTATGTTTCTCGGCGGAGCGAACCCCGGCGTGGTTGTCGGCATTTCGATTGCCGTCGTCGCGCTCTGTTTCGTCGGCTCGGTGGTCGGTATGCTTATCGCAAGGGAGCTCAAAAAAGCCGGAGTTCTGAAAAAATGAGATTTTGGTCTTTCAAAAAGAAGATATATCCCATATTCGTATTTCTTGCGAGCCTGTTTTTGATTATATTCGGATTGTGCATGGCAAGGAACGTCAAATGTTCTTACTTTCTGGCGGGATGTTTCGTGTGGCTTATGCTGTTCGGATGCCGAAAAGGTTGCTTTCGCGTTTTGCCCGCGTTTATTATCGTAGGTGGATTATTTGCTGTTATCGCGTATTTTGCTTACGGAAAAGACCTGAATACCGCGATTGCCATGGCTAACCGTTTCGCTTCCGTATTTCTTGCCGCCGCGCTCGGTATGAGCGTAGAACCTGCGGATATGACGAGGAATCTTTCCACGCTCAAAATGACGAGAGGCGTTACGCTCGGTATGCTTATCGCGACTTCATTTCCGCCCGTACTCGGCGCGGAGATAAAAAGGGTAAGAGAAGCGATGAAAACGCGCGGTGCGGGAAGCGTGTTCAACCCGAAGATTTTTTACAGGGCTTTTCTGGTGCCGCTTGTAATGCGGCTTGTGAACATTTCGGATACATTGTCGCTTTCCGTGGAAACGCGCGGATTTTCGCTGGAAAAAACGCCGTATACGGTGTATAAAAAAGAGACCGTATGCATATCGGACGTGCTGTTTATTTTAGGGATAGCCGCGGGCGCGGTTTGTACGGTGGTGTTATGAACGCGATAGAACTTAAAAACGTTAATTTTTCCTACGACGGAAAAACGCAGATTCTCGGAAACGTAAATCTCACGCTTTCTTACGGCGAAGTGAATCTTATTGCCGGGCATTCGGGCGAAGGGAAAAGCACGCTTCTGTACATTATAAGTGGCATTATTCCGAATATCACGGACGGAAAACTTGCGGGAGAAGTGCTGATAAACGGCGAAAATATTCAAGGGAAACGACTCGGGGAAATATGCCGCAAAGTGGGCGTCGTTTTACAAAATGCCGACGAACAAATTATACAAAAAACGGTAGAGGATGAAATCGCTTTCGGATGCGAAAATCTTGCGTTTTCACCCGAAAAAATAAGCAAACAGATAGACACGGTTTGTCGCCTTATGAAGCTCGATAAGTCGTGGCAAAGCCGCAAACTTTCGGGCGGACAGAAGCAAAGACTGATAACGGCTTCCACGCTTGCGATGGGGCAGAAGATAGTAATTTTGGACGAACCGCTTGCAAATCTCGACACGGCGGGCGCGGAAATGCTGATGTCCACATTAAAATCTCTTGCGAAAGCGGGATATTGTATTATTGTAATAGAACACAGGCTCGACGTCGTTCTGCCGTTCGTGGATAAGGTATTTCACGTCGGAAACAGAAACGTAAACGAGATAACCGACAGAGAAAATTACCTGAAAGAGCAGTCAACCGAAATAGAAGATACCTGTTCGACTTTCAGCGGCACGTTACCCGCGTTTTCGCTTGCGGACGTAGCGTTTGCGGTGAAAGAGCGAGACATATTGAACGGAGTTACTTTCGATATATTAAAAGGCTCACGAACGGTTTTACTCGGCGAAAACGGTTGCGGCAAAACAACCCTTTTAAGACTTATTTCCCGTCTTGAAAAGCCTACTCGCGGCGTGATTTTGCAGAATATAGACGACAAATTCGGACAAAAGAGTAAACAGAGCAAAAAGTGGTATAAAAAGGTGGGCGTGGTTTATCAGAACCCCGACTATCAACTTTTTATGCAGACGGTCGAAAAGGAGATCAAATTTGGCGCGAAGTCGGACGAATATGCCGACGAAATAGCCGAAAAATTCGGGATAAAGCATTTATACGCCCGTCATCCGCAGTCGCTGTCGGAAGGACAAAAAAGAAGAGTTTCCATCGCGGCGGTAGTAGCAACAGATCCCGAAGTTCTCATATTGGATGAGCCGACGGTGGGACAGGACTACAAAGGCTTATGCGAAATGGTTGAAGTTCTTAATAAACTTCACGAAGAAGCGCATAACACGATGATAACCGTTACGCACGACAAGCGTTGCGCCGCCGCTTTATGCGATAAATCCGTGTGGATAAAGAACGGAAAGACCTATAAAACCGGCGGAAAAGAGCTTGTCGATGAGTTTTTCATTCAAATCGGAGTTAATTAAAAATTTTAGCCTACGCTAATTTTCTTGATTTCAGCGTTGTTCTATTGACTTAAAATGGAATATATGCTATAATAATGGCGCACTTGGGAAAAGCGACATAACGAGTAAAGAAATTGAATCCAAGCGAGGCAAAAGGCGTACGCCTTTTGCTGTATTCTGACGAATACAGCAAACAATACCTAATTGTACACAACCGCTCGAAAGAGCGGTTATAAAATGGAATTTAGTTAGCCTTGGCTAACCAAATAAAGAGGCATTAAACAAGGAGCAAAAACATTGCTGTTACGACTTAAAAACATAGGAAAAATATATGACAGCAACGATATTCTGACGATCGGTATACGCGGAATCAACCTTGATTTCGACTATAACGAATTCGTAACGATCGAGGGCGAGAGCGGAAGTGGTAAATCTACGCTTCTGAACGTCATCGGCGCGAACGACAGTTACGAAGAGGGCGAGCTGTATATAAACGGCGAGGAAACGTCGCATTACGGCGCGACGGAATGGGAAAAATACCGCGAAAAGTATATTGCAACCGTCTTTCAGGATTTCAACATTATAGAAAACCTTACGGTGCTTGAAAACGTCGAGCTTGCGTTGCTTCGTTTTGACGATAAAAAAACTCGCCGCGAAAAGGCAAGAGAACTCATCGAAAAGGTTGGGCTTATCAAGCAAATCAACCAACGCGGCAGTAAACTTTCGGGCGGCGAAAAACAGCGTACGGTCATAGCTCGTGCTTTGGCAAAAGACGCACCGATTATTTTGGCGGACGAGCCTACGGGGAATTTGGACGTTAAATCTTCGAGAGAAATCGCAAAACTATTAAAAGACGTTTCCAAAGACAAACTCGTCATCGTGGTTACGCACAATCCCGAATTTTTCGTAGAATACGCAACGAGAAGAATTACCATTTTCGACGGCTCTGTCAAAGAAGATAAAGTAATCGAAAAGCCGACGGAAACGAAAAACGTTGAAATCCCCGAAGTTAAGCAAAGCAGAAAGAAAAATATTAAAGATATCTTACATATCGGTGTTCTGAATTACAAAAGCAGACCGAAATTCACGGCGATGATGAGTTTTGCTTTGCTTGTATGCGCGGTAACGCTGTTTGTTGTGTTGTCGGTATTCGGAGTATCGCTCATTAAACCCGTTACGAATTCGCTCGATACCGTGGGCGTGAACGGAAAGGTAATCGTTTCGAGCGAAAAGGGAAACCTTACAAACGACGATCTTGACGAAGCGGCAGGGAAAACAAACGCAGGCTTCTATCTTTTGGATAAGGAATTTTCCGAATTTACGGTAAACGTTCCCAAGAGAAGCGGTATGCTTTCGGCTTACAGCGTCACTTGTCTGTATGCGCCTTATCAATATAACTTAAAGAGAAGCGAAGCGGTTTTGGTGCTGCCGAAATCTGCGGAAAAAGATAAAAACGCAATCGTCGAAACGTTTGTAAACGCAAATGCGGGAATAGAGAGTGTAAGCGTTAAAACGACGCTTTCTTCCGGCAACGTTCTTCTTTACTTATCCCACGCGGATGCGGAAGAAAACGGAGTCAAAATCAAGGCGATCAATACGACGATGAAACTCGGCGAAACAGTCGTTACGGTTAATGCCTTTGAAAAGGACGAAGCGGTTGAAAGCGGAAAAATAAACCTTGTAAATTCCAATACCTATCAGGCAACGAAATATTCTGCGGTTTTCTCGGTAAAATCAAATCGGTCTTACGAAGTTGCGACCGACGGTGAAAAAGACGAAACGAGAAGCGGAAAACTGATCGTTAAAATGAATCCCGACGACTACGCCGCGATTTTCGAAACCGAACAAACAGATGCAAGCCAATCGGCGCTGTATTATGCCGACGATCAGGCGGCAGAAAACGCGCTCGGAAAATTCCCGGACGGCATGATGGGTATGCTTTCCACGAGCAAAGTATACGTCCAAAGCGCGGGCGACGTTTACGCGATGAACGTAATCTACTATATCGCGCTGATTGCGGTTTGCCTTTTGTTTGCCGCTCTCATATCTGTGATTTTCGGAAGAAGCGTAAAGGTTTTTCAAACCGACTTCGCGGTTTACAGAACGCTCGGTATTTCAAGCAAAATTTCGTCGCGTTCGCTTTATATTCAGATGGCGCTCATATTCCTGCCGACAATCGTATTTTTGCCGCTCGTAAGTTTAATCGCGGCGGTGATACCGGGAGGCGGAATCGCATTTATTTCGGCGGGCAATTACTTCTTTATAGAAATCATGCTGCTCTTAATCGTCGAGTTCGTAGCGTTCGGCTTCAACCGTGCGATAGCGGGGCAGAGTATCAGAAAATCTTTGAGAAGGGGGTCGAAAGGTTAATATGTCAAAAATCAAAGTAGAAAACATCGTAAAAACGTTTAACCGACACTCCCGCAACGCAAACAAGGTTTTAAAAGGCGTTTCGTTCGAACTTCCCGAAAAAGGCTTGACGTGCATTTTCGGTAAATCGGGAAGCGGTAAAACAACCCTTCTCAATATTATCGGCGGACTTGAAAAAGCCGATAGCGGTAAGGTTTATATCGACGGCGAATGTACGAGCGGTAAAACCGATAAGATCAGAAACGCAAAAATCGGCTTCATTTTCCAGAACTACTATCTTGAAAAAGGCTACACGATAGCGGAAATCCTCAGAAATCAGATGATTATCGCGGGGTTCAAGGACGAAAAGGAAATCGCCCGTCGCACCGAAGAAGCGTTGAAGCTCGTCGATATGGAGCGTTTCAAAAACAAACTCGGCGACGCGCTTTCGGGCGGACAGCAACAAAGAGTCGCAATCGCCCGTGCAATCGTAAAAGGCAGCGACGTTATCCTTGCCGACGAACCGACGGGCAATCTTGACGCGGAAAACACGATGAAGGTCATGGATATATTAAAGGAAATATCCAAAACTCAACTTGTGGTTATCGTAACGCACGAGGTTTCGCTTATCAAAAAGTATGCCGACAGCCATATAAAAATCGTGGACGGCGAGCTTGTAGAGGACGGCGAAATAGAAGAAACCGACCTTGCGCCCGCAACTTACGACAACATAAAAGAGGGGAACGAAACGCACAGCGTTCTGACCACCTTTACCAAAAGTACGGCGAAGCGAAATGGCAGACTGTTTACCTTAAAGACAATTTTCAAGCGTAATAACGCGGGCGGCGAAAAAGCGTATTCGGTCGGCAACGTATTCAAGCAAATATTTATTCTCGCGCTTGCCGTGGTAATGACGTTTTTCTCGTTCTCGGCGTTCGAGGCGCTTTCGGCGGTTACCGAAAACAAAACGCTCGGAAAAAATACCGTTTATACAAATCTGAACTCTTATTCGGTACTCAGGAAAACGGACGAAAGCCACTACAAGAGTATTGATTTCTTCGATACGGAAATGAGAACGGGAAGTTTCTCATACGGCGGGCTTGCGAGTCTTTCGGGTATAGAAGTCAAATATACGCCGAAGGCAATCGAAGAAGGCGATGAAATTGCCGTAGAATACGGCAGACTTCCCCAAAAAGGAGAAGCGATTGTTTCCCGCAAAATGGCGGAAGAACTCAAAAGAGAATTCCGTATGAAAGAATTGAATACGGATAAAGCAATCACGCTGATGACCTTTGACGGCGAATATCCGATTACAGGTATCACGGGCGGCGACGATAAAATCATTTATCTGAACAAAGAAGATTACGTCAATTTCCTCGGCGTGTATAACAAAATCGGTTTCTCGGACGGGGAAGAGATCTTCTTCAAAGATACTTACGGTTCGGCTTCGTTTACGGCGGAGATTCTGCTGTACGACGGCGAGATCGCAAACGATAAAGTCAGAGTGGAAATCAACAGAAATTCGCTCTACAAAATGATGACCGATACCACGCAGGCAGACTTTGAAGTCAACAAAACGAACTCCCGTTTGAAAAATACGCCTTACGCAATACAGGTAACGGGCAGTAAAGTTTATGTTGAGCAGTTCGAAATCACGCGCGATGTCATGGACACAGACATTCGGGTTTACGTCAACAAAAACGTTCTTCATAATATTTTCGTTTACATATCGCCAAACCTCGACGCGCTTTCGTCTACGGGTTCACAGTATTATTTCGAGATAACTACGGAAAGTCCGGAGCAACTTGCTTCGCTGAAATCCGATTTAAGGGATTTGGGCGTAACGGCAGTAAACGTCGGCGCGGCGTATGAACAGGAAAACGAAGAAGAAAAACAAGACGCGGCAAGCGGGTTGTATCTCTATCTTCTCGTGATCGTCCTGCTTCTCATCATCTATTTCTTCATAGAGAAGTCGGCAAGTATCAAAAACAGTAAAGAGTACGGAATTTACCGTGCAATCGGCGTCAACAAAGGCAATCTTTTGTTCAAAGAGTGCGTCACGGCGGTCGTTCATAACGTTTTTAGTTTCTTTGTGTTCTCGGCGATCACGGTTGCGCTCGTTGCGGTAAGATACGCGATTATGAACGTAGCGTTCGCGGGCTTTATAGGTCTTGCGGCGGCAAGTTTTGCCGTAGGCGCAGCGGCAATGACTTGCATATCGCTTATTCCGTATTTGTTCGTTCTCACACAGTCTCCGTCGGAGATTTTGGCGAGATACGATATTTAATCAGATGTTTTTCCCGCGAAAGCGAGTGAACATACAATACAAAAATTTTTTTAGGAGGTCATTCAAAATGACAAAATTCAGAAAGAACGTCATCGGTGCTATTATGTGTCTTGTGATGCTTCTTGTCGGTGTCTGCGCGTTTACAGCGTGCGGAAGCAAGGATCTGTCGGTTACGTTTACCGTTGAAGGCAAAACGCAAACGGTGGACGTGGTGAACGGTAAGGTGACTATGCCTGCCGATCCGGAAAAGGAATTTTATGAATTCCGCGGTTGGTATACAACTTCGACCTTCGACGAGGGTTCAGAATTTACCAAAGATACCGAAGTGAAAGAAAATCTTACGGTATACGCGTATTTTGCGCCTGTTCACGTCGGCATTTCCGTTAACGGTGAAGCCGCTACCGATATAAAGCTCGAAGAACTTGCGGGAAAGACAACAGAATACACGGAGGACGCGACAAGCAAAAACCTTACGTTCGACGGTTGGTATATCGATGCCGCTTACGGAACGAAGTACAACACGCAGGATGCGGACAACCTTTACGCTCGCTACTGCGCTACGGTTACGTTCGATAACGGTTATGAAACCTTAAAGAGCGTTCAGGTCGGAATCAATTCGACTATGAAAGCCCCCGATAAGGAATATGAAGATTTCGTTCCTTATTATATGGATAAAGAAGATTTGTCTTATGTGGACGAGAACGGAAACGCCGTTGACTTTTCCTCGCTTGTAATTACGAAAAATACGGCTATCAAGGTTATGTGGAAATCACCCTATCTTGCATATCAGAAGATTGAAGGTACGGCAAACGATTATGCGGTCGTCGGTTTCGATTATAAGTCGAGCAATTCGGAAGAGTTTCAGAATATCAAGAGATTTCCTGCAATTTCTTTCCTGTCCAAAAACGTAACGATTGACGGCGTTAAAGATTGCAACGTGGTTACGGCGGACTTCTCCGTTTCGGCGGGAATGTATACGGCAACCGTCGATCAGTGCGATTCTGCGGTCTATGCGTATTTTGCAGACGGCATTCAATATATCAACAGATTTCAGGCTTGCACGAAACTCGAAACCGTCAAATTGCCCGCGAGCCTTAAAGTGCTTGAAAAGTCGTTCTGGAATATGAGAAATCTTAAATCTCTCGAACTTCCCGAAGGGCTTGAGATCATTATCGATTCGCTTTGGGGCGATTATATGGAAGGAATGGTCGGTTATTACAGAGGAGTGAGCGCGTTCCCGTTTACCGTAAACATTCCCGCTAGCGTTAATACGCTCGTAACCGTTCCGTCCAATCTCAAATTTGCGGAAGGTAGCGAATATTATTACGAGGAAGGCGAACTTTTTAGAAACCGTACTGTCGGCGGCGTAACTTATAAAACGCTTGTTTGTACTTATCAGGATAAAGTTGCCAATGAAACCCTCACCGTTGCGGAAGGCGCTGAAGCCGTATCCGTCGGAGCATTTAAAGGTTTGACCGTTAAATATATTTCTCTTCCGTCCACGTTTAAGAAAATTTCTTATACATCGGACGAAAACAACGCAACGTACGAACTTTCGTATTATACGGGTTCTATGCTTACCGATATGCAGAGAGTACAAGCCCCCGACGAAAAATCGGCGATCGATTCTTATTCCGTGTTCAGCGGGCTTACGTCGAACGATTTCGGATACGTTTATCTGAACGTCGCTTCTATGCCGGAAGGAATCAGCGAATATGCTTTCACGCAGGGCAAAACGCCGTATACCGAACTTACCGAAAGCGACGGAACTACTCTCGAAAAGGTTGTTTGCATAGGCGCGGTTAAGAAAAGAAAAGCAGTTATCATTCACATAGTGGGTGAGGATACAAGAGATTCCTCGACGAAGAGGACTTATTCCATAACGGGTAAAAAGTCGGCAGGAACTTTAACGATTGATGAAATTCTTAACGCTATCGGAATCAACGACGGAAGCTATTCTTATGAAATTACCGAACTCGGCAAGCCTTACACCCCCGGTACGCTGGATCACAACCTGTATCTCAGAGTAACCTATACAAGAAATATTCTTGGCGTAACTTACACGAAAGACGATGCGACAAAAACGATTACCGTAACGGGATTCGATAAAGATACGGCGTTCGATCTCGGCGGAGTTTACAGAATTTGTATCAGTTTTGACGATGAGGCATTAAAGACCTACAAGGTCGTTATTGCAGACAATGCTTTCAAAGACAATAACTATATTTCGGAAGTTTACGTTGGTTCTCAGGTGGTAAGTATCGGCGAAAAGGCGTTTGCAAACACGTCTAACCTTACGAAATTCATCGTTTCGGACGGCGGGCTTGAAGAGATTAAAACAAGAGCGTTTGAAAATGCGGGATGCGTTGTAAACGGAGAAACGATTACCGTAAATGAAAACATCAAAAAGAACGGAATCAAATTCGTATTGCCGCTTGCAAAAATGAAGAATATCGAACCTTATGCGTTCAAAACGAAGGGTATCTTTGTATTTACCGCAACGGAATCGGAAGGTAACGAGGATAATCCGAGAAAGCTGACGGCAGCTGCGAAAGCCGGTGAGTATTTCTTCGTGGAAAGTATGTCGGGTGATTATTACGGTATTATGCAGTATGTAAAAAATACCGACACGAAAACGATGAAAGACAACGTAGGAAACGATGATTTGATTACGATTTACGACGTTCGTTATGTGGCGACAGCGGGCGGATTCAATGACGCAAGCGGACATATGGGAATCGGTTATTCGCTTCGCGGTAAAGCATACGAATGGGGAGCATGGAGTGAGGATTTCGCGGCAAAACAGCATTACGTTTATCGTTACGAAGTGATGGAAGGCTCGGTATACTATCTCGGAAACGCTTTCAATTATATCTCTTTCGGTATCTTCTCAAAGATTCACAAGAATGCTTTTACCGATATGGAAGAAACGCATTATGCCATATACAATAACTGCGCATTTGATATCTGGATGGACGCGGATAAAGTCAAGAATCAGGATTCTTCCCTCTTTGAAGAAGGCTGGTTCAACGGCAGAGCGAACTCCGAAAATACATTTATGAGTAGGCTTCAAGATCACGAAGATTTTTACCTGTAAGAGACAAAAGGAACGGTATACGCCCGATTTTGCGGGCGTATACGATTCCGCTTTATAGAGGGTGCAATGAAAAAGTTTTTTTCTGAAGTTGTTATATTTATATTGTGCGTCGCATGTCTCGCCGCATTTTCCGCTTGCGGTAAAACCGACGTAAAGACGCCGCAGGACGTTATTAAAGAAGCGTACGGCGATACGGAATATAAAATCTCTTTTTCGTCCGAAGGGCTTGACGAACCTTTGGAAGATTTGACGTACACGGCAAAAAGCATCCCCGTTTTACCTTCGCCGCAGAAAGTCGGCTATGTTTTCGGCGGCTGGTTTTTTGATAAGGAATATCATACGCAATATCAGGATAATCTGCTACTTATGACAATGAGCGACGTAACGCTTTATGCAAAGTGGCTTAAAGAAGATATGACCGTAAGCGGAACGTACGATATAGATTTTGAAGCCGAAATTCTCGAAGATACGATAAAAAAAGGGCAGACCGCGGATGAATTCGGCGGTTATAAAAAATTCCCCGAAAACATTTCGGTTGAAAATACATACATTGAAAAATCGGATAACGATTTATTGCTTAAAATCGAATACGACTGCATTGATCCGGAGCCTTACGGCGCGCTTGCCGATTCCTATAAAGTAACGGTAAACGCGACTAAAAATCCGTCAAGCGTTTATATAAAAGAAAGCGTGAATTCGCTTTCGGATACGGTGAAAACGATATATATCCGCATAACGGATACGGACTTATCAAACCCCGTATATCTCGATATCGAAACGACTAACTGGAATGCGGAAGGGCTTTCCGATGAAGAAAGATACGGTACGACCACAACTTATACCGTCGAATTCAGAATAACAAGGCTGATAGGATTTAAGACGCCTTACGTCGATACAAGCGTTCCGCTTGAGGACGGATATTATCTTGTAAGAAGTTATAATAAGACGATAGAAAATAAATCGTCTATGGGTGACGGCTTCAATTCGGTTTTTTCTTATCTGAAAGCGGAAAACGGGAAATATAAACTGATTAAGCCTTTTACGCCTTATGCGGGGCTTGTTAAGTTTACGCTCGGAAAACTCGAAGAACCTTATTATCAAAATCTGTTTTACAGAATGATGTCTTTTATGCCCAATCAGTATTGTTTCGAGCTTGACACGACGGGCTTTGACGGAGAAGTCGAATCGAATTATTATCCCGAAACTTACAAAGCGAAGAAATACGTGGATTATTCGGTGGAATTTCATACGGACGACTATAAGGTATATTCGGTTATCGATCTCGGAACAAACTTCAAGCGCGAATTCGGAATTATGTATTCCGTTTCGGGCTTTATGGAGGTTGCAGGCGGTATGGGATCGGGCGTGCAGATTTTGTATATGGATTACGACCATATCATAAAACTATCCGACGAAAACGTCGATTATAAAGAACTTTCGGGCGATAGTTATTCTTTTGAAACGTCGGGAAGTTTTTATCCCGGAAACTATTCCGATCTTAACGATAAAAACTTGACTTATGACGAAACGCTGAAAAACGGTTTGTCAACAAGGATGATCAACTTCTGGTATTCGGCAACCGACGTAAACGCACCGTATGCCGCGAGAAGAGTGTATAACAGTAAAATAACGTTCAGACCTACCGACGAAACAAACTCGAAAAACGTATCCGAAGCAAGATATGAGATAGCCCATTTCGATATTCAGACAAATATATACGGGTATGACGCCGAAAAAAGCAGAAAGAACGGAGAAGAATTATACTACGATTCCATGTCCGTGCAGACGTTCGGCGCGAACGGAATGCGTGAATCGTCGAATTTCAGGATAGGAAAAACCGTCAATCGGGGCGATGTTTTAAGGCTCGAAGATATTTACCGCGAAAAAGTATCCGAAGACACCGATTTTTCGACGGTTCGATACAAAGGGTTTGCTTTAAGCGGTGATAAAATCGATTTTTCAAAAGAAATCACGGTAAATAAGGCTTTTGCGTTTTCTTCCGATTGTGCAATAGTGTTTACCTTTACGGATGACGACGGTATCACAAAAACGGCGATCGTCGAACTCGTCGAAAAAAGCAATCCGGATTATCGAATAACCGACGAAAATCACGCTTGGAAATGGTCGGAAGAAGATAATGCCTACGTTTCCGATACGATAGATAAAGAAGGTGCATCGGTGGAGTTGCCGGCACTTACTTACTCGTGGACGGGCGTGAAAAACGTGCGATTCAGAAATAATTGGTACGACGACGAATCGTGCATAAATCCGCTTCACGTCGGCATTTTCACGAATATGAACGGCGTTTATTCTTTGACGTATATCGGGCATCAGAAAAAAGATTTTACGGCGTCCGCGTATGAAACTTACGTGTGCTACGAACTCGTAAACGTGTACGGGGAAACGGAATTTATTCGGTTCAAATACGTTACTTCGCAAAAGGAAACGTACCGTATCGAGTCCGATAACGGTGAAATAATGGACGAAGGCGACGTTAAATACGACGAGTACGGAAAAATAAAAGACGTCAAAGCAAGCGAGTCGGTATATCTGACTAAGGATAACTGCGACGAAAAACTTTCGAGATCCTTCAGTATGATGATCGGCGACGACGCGCCTTCTCGTATGAGTCTGACAGGATTTTCTGCCTTTTTGGTGGATAAAAACAATCGTAGTACGACGATTTCTCGTGATATCGGAAGCGGCGATATAGATTCCGTAATGAAAGAAATAAAAGGCTATACGGAAAAATATTCCTGGTTTACCGTATCGCTTGAATTTTCGTATTTTGGAAATAAATTCAACAGTAATTATATTTATGGCGTAGGATTTTCCGGTGAAAAAACTACGGATATGCTGAAATATAATTCGTATTTTGCAAACACTTTGTATACGATGAACATTCCGCGCCTTTACAGCGACGACGGCAATGAAATCGCAAAGTCGTACGTAAGCGTTAAACACAGAATCGGCGGTAAAACCGACAACAGTTTTTACGCAAACAGGACTTATACGCTTAATAAAGGCGAATACGAATATTCCTTGAAGTTTAACGAGGCGGGTGAGTTTTACGTCGGTTTCGGTTTTTCGATAAACGGAACGTCTTATTCGTTCGGGCAGATCGTCAACGTTTTATCGGATAACTGCGACGTTACGATCACGTTTGTTACGGATAAGGATCATCCTTTTTCCGACGGGCTTTTAGAGCGGACGGTAACATACAATCTGAGCAACAACATCAACGCGCTTAACGAAAAGGAATTTGCGGGAAACGATATTCTGTTCGGTTGGACGCAATATATCGGCAAGGACGCAACGTCCAAAGACGTCGTTAAAAACGGCATAGACAATTTTATAAGCAGGTATAATTCGCAGAACGTAACGTTGTATGCAATATGGGACGGCGGTATTTCCGTTACCGCAAAATCGGAAGGAAACGACGATAGAGTAAAACATTATTTCAGGGATTCTTCAAGCGGATATTATGTTATCGATTTGTCCGTGTATAAAGTTTATGCGCCTGCCGGAACTGTTCTCGCCGGTTGGACGGGCGGTTTCTTGGGCGATGGCGTTAAAAACGGAAAAATTTATCTGAACGAAGTTACCGATGATAGCGATTATTTTACGATTAACGCCGTATACAAAAAAATGCTTACCGTAAAATATTCAATCAATGCGACATATTCCGCTTCTGTTATAAGAAACGATTCCGTAATTGAAGGAAACGGTCTTGAGTCGAACAGAACGGTCGTTGCAAAAACGGGTTATACGTTTAAGGGTTGGTTTGTTCAGGGCGATGAAAGCAGGACTATAATTGACTTATCGACCTATAAGTTCACTAAAGATACCGTTCTTGTCGCGGTGTTTACAGGCAGCGAGGGAAATGAAGTATGGTAAAATTCAAAAAAATCTTTGCTGTAAGTATAGCGGTATTTGCACTGATCCTTTGCGGATTGTTTCAATCGGTTTCAATTAGCTATGCCGCAAGCGAGCAGGTGATAAGCGGCGGTGACGGAACGTATACCGTTCCCGTAAACCTTGATTTGAAGATGGGTGCGGATAATTTTACAAATCCCGTTACCGTGGAGAAATTCGGCGGCAAGTATTATATGACGTTCGGGTTCTCTTCGTCGATAGGCTATCTGAACCTGAACCTTGACGGGAAAGAAGTCGGTAAAACAAGCGAAAAGAAAGACGGTTGGACGTATTATACCTATACGCTTTCCGAAAACAATCTGAAAAGCAAACTTTCGTTTTCGGCGTACATAAACGCGATGTCGCGTGAGATGAGTTTTACGGCAACGCTAAATTTATCTTCGTCGGAAAAAACTTCCGAAACCGTTCGCGATTTAGGCGAACGGCCTGCGGAATTTGTTCCCGTTATTTCAACGAAAGCGGCGGCTGAATATTCTTTGAAAGTCGGCACGGTTTTCCCGATTCCCGAAGCGACGGCAAACTTGGGCGACGATGATTGCCCGGTCACGACCTCGGCGTATTACGGCGACGAGGCGGTCGATGTGTCGGGTGAAAAACTTGTTCTCGGCAAAGTCGGAACGTATAAGTTGGTCTATAAGGCGATTAACTCGCAATATAAGACATCATCGGGTAACGATTCGTTCTCGGAATACGTTGTTACGATTCGTTCCGCGGCGGGCGAAAACGATATTGTTAAATTCAGAGATGCAAATAACGTTTTGCCCGAAAAAGCGGGAATCGTCGCGGGAAAACTTGCGGTCGGCTCGGAAATTTACGAAAAAGCGGCTTCCGCAATGAAAAAGAATGCGGACAATTTCGAGGTTTATTCTGCTGAATTTCTGAGTGAAGACGGCGAAGTCATAACCTTGAGCGGTAAAGTTGAACTGTTGTTCCGCGCGGACGATTATTTTGACCGCACGAAAGCCGAAGTTTACTATATGGACGACAACGGCAGTTTGACAAAACTTTCCGCGAGCGGATACGGAAGATACGTTGTTACCGCAACGGATAAAACGGGAACGTTTATCGTCTGTATTCCGGGCGTGGCGTTTCATATGCCGATGTGGGGATACGCTTTGATTTTGGTCGGAGCGGTAGTTATTCTTGCAGGAGTAGTTGTGACTATTATAGTTGTAGTGAAACGCAAGAAGAGAATGATGAATTCATAAGGAAAGGAAAATGCTTGAAAACACAGAATCGCAAGAAATGTATTTGACGACGATTTATGCGTTGCAAAAGAAAAACGGGATGGTACGTTCTGTTGATGTCGCAGATGAACGTGGATATAGTAAAGTGAGCGTTCATAATGCAATGAAACGTCTTGAAGAGTTTGGCTATGTAACATTTCATCAAGGGAAAATAACATTGACGAAGTGCGGTATTGAAAAAGTTAAGAACATAAAGCAGAAACATCAGACGATTGCGAGTGCGCTGAAACTTATAGGCGCGAGCAATGATATTGCGGAAGAAAATGCTTGTCGTATGGAACACGTTATCACCGATGAGGCGGCGGATCTTTTGAAACTTTATGTTGAACAACGGACTGCGGAGCAGGAAAATACAATCGCAATTAAAGTATAAAAGCAAAAATCTGACCGATAACTGATAAGGGAATTATTATGGCAAACGAAGCGCATAAAATCAAACTGCTTGTCTTATGGGATATTCTCTGTAAAAACACAGATGAGAACCACGCCTTAAATACCGACGAAATATCCGAGCTTCTTGCCTTGCGCGGACTGAATGTGTCGCGTAAAATTCTCGTTCAGGATATAGCGACTTTGTGCGACAACGGTTATGATGTTCTTTCCTACAAAAAGAAATACCATTACTATTATGTAGTCAATCGGTCGCTTGAAACGGCAGAAGTGGTTATGCTTGCGGACGTTATCAATGCGTCGAAACTTCCCGTTGCACAAAAGAAAGCACTTGCTCAAAGACTTGCGGAAACGCTTTGTACTCACCAAGCGGAGAGCATTTCAAAGCATATTATTTCGCTTGATAAGGGCAGAAGGGGTAACAGTTCATTTATTTATAACGTGGACGCTATTGAACGCGCGATAAACGAGAACAAGCAAATATCGTTCCTGTACTTCAATTACGACGAGAAGCATAAAAAGGTTTATCGGAAGAACGGCAATCGTTATACCGTAAGCCCTGCGTTTATGGTATGGAACAAGGACAATTATTACTTGTTGTGTTTCTCGAAAGGACACGACGATATAGTTACATATCGGCTCGATAAAATGGAAAGCGTAAAAGTGGAAGAGCTTGAGCGTGAGTCACACCCCGAATACGAATTGTTCAACACGGAAGAATATCGGAAACAAGTATTTTCGATGTTCGGAGGGGAAAGTCAGAACATTACGTTACTGTTTACGGCGAATATCTTGTCGGATATGTTTGACCGCTTCGGAGATGACATACGCATAAAGAAAGCCGATGAAGAAACCTATTCGGTTGACGTAACGGTGCAGATTTCAAAAACATTCTTTGCGTGGATCGTCGGAACGCAGGGTAAAGTGAAAATCAAATCACCGCGAAAGGTGATTGATGAATTTAACGCCTTTGTTGCTAAAATAAAAGAAGAATATTGAGATGAAACTCAAACAAATGCTCTTACTTCGGTAAGGGCATTATTTTTTTCGGAAAAAATAAAAAAATATCGTTCACTTCCCAATATTGGGAAATGAAAATTTGAAATAGATAGTCTTTTGTGATATAATACAGCTACAATCTAAATTGAACGCAAAGTTCAGTTTAGTAAAAAGAGGTACTACGGATGAGAACGCTCAACACGACGACATTGGACAATATGGAAAGATTCATTATCGACTACCAAAAGAGAAAAGGCAAATCGCCGAGTTTCAGAGAGGTAATGAAAGCATTGAATATGAGTTCGCTTAACCTTGTAAGAACGTATATCCTTGCTCTTGAAAACAGCGGCAGGATAGAGCGGACAAGACTCGGCAATATCGATATGTTGCCGAAGCTCCGACCGAGCGGAGTGGCAATCACGCCTATCGTCGGTTCTATCGCGTGCGGACAACCTGTTGACGCGGTGGAGCAGATAGAAGAAAGCGTTACGCTCCCGCGAGCGATTTTCGGCGGCGGGGATTTGTTTATTCTGCATACGCACGGCGACAGTATGATTGACATCGGAATCAAGCACGGCGATCTCGTCGTAATCAGAAAGCAGAACACGGCAGAGAACGGAGATATAATAGTCGCTATGATGAACGGCGAAACAACGCTGAAACGTTTTTATAAAAGGAACGGGAAAGTGGTACTTCATCCGGAAAATAAAGAGATGAAAGATATTATCGTCAAAGACTGTGAGATACAGGGCGTTTTGGTAAGCTGTATCCACATATATAATTAAATCGGTATCAAGCGTTTTTGCCCCGAAAACGCAAAGATATATAATTGGATTACAAATGATGTTTGACTATTGTATAGGAGTTATCCCGACCATACCGTAGCAGTTAGATAAATTCAAATCGTTTGTGAGTTTAGGGAGAAAGGAGGTTGTATTTAATGAAATACGCAATGTGTCCGAAATGCGGTCGTCGCCTGTGTAAGGGCGAGAACGGAACAAAAGTGGAAATGGAGTGTCCGAAGTGCGGAGAATTTGCTTCCGTTATCATCGAAGAAGATGATATACATATCAGCAAAAAGCCGATCTTTACGCCTACAGAAGTTTCTGCGAAACTAAAGCAACACGCCTGAATTTATTCAAACTCAAAAAACTAAATAATACAGTGGGGAAAGAAGTGCCGTTGTATTTCTTTTCTGACATCTCGTTATGAGGCTGGACTTATTAAAAAGTTAAGAGGAGCCTGACAGATAGTAAAATCCTGAAAGCATAGGGTTAGTCTATTTGTCAGGCTTCTTTTTTGATGCCTTTTTATGCCCGATTGTGAGGATTTTACACCTCGCAGTCGGGCTTTTTTCGTTGTGGGCAGGAATCTGTCCGATTGCGATTTTCAAACACAAAAATCAAAATCGGAGGATTTCAACAATGAAAAAGAAAGTCTATTACAAACTTAACCGTTACCAAGTAACCAAAGTCGAAGTGGAAACCGCAGAGCAGGAACAAGCGGTAAAAATGCTGAACCGTGAAATGGATCGCTTTACAAAGTCGGAAGATACATATTACGAAAAATGTTCTTCACTCGATGAAATGTATGAAGAATCGGGTTTCGAGCCTGCGGACGATAATCCGAACCCGGAAGAGCAGTTTATAGAGAGCGAACGGCAATCCGAAATAAAAAAGCAAGTACATAAAGCACTTCGACAACTTAATCCGCGTCAACAGGCTATGGTGCAGATGGTTTTTTTCGAGGACAAATCGCAAGACGAAGTTGCCGAGTATTTTGGCATAAGCAAACAAGCAGTAAGTAACGCAATGCAACGTATTTATGCCGCCTTGAAAAAAACTTTAGAAAAAAATTAAGATTTATGCTGCCAGACCGTGTACTGACACCCCGAAACTTTCCAATAGTAGTGAGGGGGTATGAATCCCGAACAAAAAACGGCAGTCAGGAGGTAGGACGCAATGACCGAAATTAAAAACAGACATTTGCCCGAACAGGGCAAAATAGACAGAACAAAAATCGAAGGATATTCCTTACGGAGCGGCGCGTTCTATTCTTGGCTGAAAGAAAGCGGCTACACGGTAAGTCAGATTGCGGAACGTCTTGACATCGACGAGAAAGAATTTGTACATAAGCTCAAGACTAAGCAACTGTTCGGCAGAGAACATCTGCGGATTCTGATTGAAACAATGGGCGCGTCGGCGGCTTGCTTTGCGATATTCTTTCCGACCTTTGAACTTCGGCAGCAGATATATTTTGAGGTGTTCGGAAAAGAGTTGCCCTTGCAGGAAAATAGACAAAGGAGGTGGAAGAAAAATTGAGTGACATCAGAAGAAACGCAGACAGAAATCGTGCAATTCAAGCGATGATGACGGACGGGGAACAACTGAAAACGTTTTATCGTTTCGTTGCGAACAATCCGCATATCGCATTGCACGACGCCTGTCAGATCGTAATCGAGCGACCGAACGCGAGCGTATGCTTTTCTTTTGAAGAGTGGAACGCGCAGGGGCGAAGAGTTACAAAGGGCAGAAAAGGAATTCCGTATTACGACAGCAATGGCAATAAATACTTCGTGTTTGACGTTGCCGATACGCACGGCGAAAATCGTTACAGACGCACAACGCAACCTGTAAAAAAGATTTTGGACGGGCTTGACTTACTTAACGGCACGGAAATTGCGGAGAGTAACCGCGGCGATTATCGCATTATGCTTTCGGGAGTCGTAACTTATCTCGGACAGAACGATTTTCTAACCGAAAACGACGAGATAAGGAACAGACTCATTGCAGAAGGCGTGGCGTATTCGTTGTATTCGACAACGGGTTTTCCGAAAGAACGGGGAATCACGCTGAAAGGCTATCCCTATGGCTTACAGGAAAATGCAGATTTATTTCGTGAAGTGCAAAAAGCGGTGGAAGTCTTACAACAGGACATAAACGACGCGATTTACAACAAGCAAAACGAAGTACCCGTTATCGACGACATTGACGAAGAATACGTTTCGGACGAGCCTGTAATTCCGAAAGCGGACGAACAGCCCGTAGCTCAGGAAGAAAAATCGACGATTTTGCCGTATTATGCTGAGTATTTACGAGTTCAAAAGGCTAATCCCGATAGCATTGTCGTGTACCGTTTGGGCGATTTTTACGAAGTAATAGGCGAAAAGGCGGAACAAGCCGCGACCATTCTCGATTTAACGCTCACGGGACGGAATGTTGGTTTGCCCGAACGAGTGCCGATGTGCGGTTTTCCGTATCACGTTACGGAACAGTATATCGAAAAACTGCTCGATAAAGTAAGCGTTGTCGTTGTAGAACCGGACAAAGAACCTGTTTTCATCAAATCTCACGTCGAAGAACCGAAAATGCCTGAACTTGTAGAATTATCGCCCGAAGAAAGCGAAGAGCTTGACCGCATTTTTTCCGAACAGGAAGAAACGGAAGAGCAACCCGACTATGTGGGCGAGATAGACACACGTTTCCCGATTGACGACGATTACGGAGATGAGGACGAACCGACCGAAGAAGAAATCGAAGAAGCGTTTGAAGCCGCAAAAGCCGAGGAATCGGACGAAGAAACGGAAGATTACGACTACGAAGAAGATAAAAAGCAGACCAAAGAAACAAAACCCGAAAACAGGGGGAAGCCGATTTGGGAACGCCGAAATCGTCCGAGTATGCAAAGGTCGCTGTTCGACGCGTTTGACGAGCAAACGCCCGAAGAAAAACTCAAAGAGTGGGGCTTGAAACGCGGGAGCGGTTTTGAATACGGGAAATACCGCATTTACGAGAAGTATCAGGAGAACCCGACCGACAAAGAATTTGCCGATTTTTTAAGGAGAGAATACGGCACGGGCGGTGGCGGTTACGATGACGAGATATGGACTGACGGCAAGGGAATGAAGCTTCGCCATCGTGACAGAGAGAACCCCGAAAACGAAGTCGGAATGATTTTGAAGTGGGAGCAGGTTGCTTACGGTATTGCAGACCTTATCGACGAAGATAAATATTTCGACGACAAAGAAAGCGAAGAATACATAGCGTTTCTGTCCGAGCGTCGCGGCACGGACGAAAACCGCGTAAAGGCAATCGCCCGACACATCGCAGAGGACGGAGTAAAGCGAAACGAGAACGGAGAGAGAACGACCTTCTTTTCTTGGCGGTATGCGGACTATAAGTTTTGTAAAGACCACGCGGTAGAAATCGAGAAAGCATTGAACGCCTGCCCGGAAGTGGCTACGGCGAAAATCGACGGGGATAAAGTCGAAATAACCGTCAAGGAAGCGTATCGCAGGTATTCGGAGCAACCGTCTGAAAAACCTGTCCGGGATTTAGACTCGGAAGAAGATGAAGAGTGGAAAAGCCGTATCGAAAGCGGCGAAATAAAGCCGATAGAACCCGTAGGCGAATCCACAAAAGAAAGCAATACCGACCTGACGAAAATCGGGTTCGAGCAAAGCGAACTCGGCGGTGTAAAACAGCGTTTCAAAAACAACATCGAAGCCATAAAGTTAGTCAATAGGTTGATTAACTCACAAAAAGAAGCAACCGCTGACGAGAAGAAAGTGCTTGCAAAATACGTCGGTTGGGGCGGCTTGGCGCAAGCGTTCGACGAACATAATGTCGCTTGGAAAAGCGAATATGAGGAACTGAAAGACGTTCTGAGCGTAGAAGAATACGCGGCGGCAAAAGGTAGCGTTCTGAACGCTCACTACACAAGTAAAACCGTCATCGACGGTATTTACAAAGCACTCGAACGTTTCGGCGTAAAAGGCAACAACCGCATTTTAGAGCCGGCAATGGGTACGGGCAACTTCTTCGGTTTTATGCCGCAGGAGATAGCGGACGGCGCGAAACTTTACGGCGTAGAACTCGATAGAGTTACGGGCAAAATCGCAACGAAACTGTATCCGCAGGCGAAAATTCAGATCAAAGGCTTTGAAGAAACAGCGTTTCAGGACAACTCCTTCGACCTTATGGTTACGAACGTTCCGTTCGGCGGTTACACGGTATTCGATCCCGACTACAACAAGTATAACTTTTATATTCACGATTATTTTATCGCCAAAGGTATCGACAAAATCAAGCCGAACGGCTTAATGGCGGTTATCACAAGCAAAGGCACGATGGACAAGCAAAATCCGTCTATCCGCAAGTATATCGCGGACAGAGCCGAACTTGTGGGTGCGGTAAGACTACCGAATACGGCGTTCAAGCAAACGGCGAACACCGAAGTTGTAACGGATATTCTGTTTTTCCGTAAGCGTGAAGAGAAAATCAATGCGACTATCGAAAATACCGAATGGCTTTCAACGGGTAAGACCGAAGAAGGGTACGAGATAAACAACTATTATATCGCTCACCCCGAAATGATACTCGGTACGCTTGCCAAAGAAACGGGACTTTACGGTGCGGAAGATATAACGGTTAAGACCGACGGCAGAGATTTATCGGCAGCGATAAATGCGGCTATAAGTCGATTACCGCAAGATTTCTATGTTAATCCCGAACCCACGGAAGAGGCGGAAAGCAAAGAAGAAGTCGAGGTTGATTACGACGTCAAACCGATGAACCTGAAAGCGGTAAACGGCAAACTGTATATGCGCGTGGGCGACAGTATGGTGGAACAACCCGTGCCGTCGTTCCCGAAAGACGCGTATCAAAGAATTGCCGAAATGATCGCTATCCGCAAGCAAATTCGTAAGGTTTTGGATTTGCAGGTAGAGGGCTGTTCGGACGACGTTTTAACTCGTGAGCAATGGCAACTCGGCGCAAGATACGATATGTTTGTCAAGCGTTTCGGGTATATCAACAGCAAGAATAATTTGCGACTTTTTAAGCCCGACGGCGATAGTGCGCTTTTGTTTGCTTGCGAGAACGTTTCTGATGATGAAGAAACGGTAACGAAAGCCGACGTGTTCACGAAACGAACCATAAGACCGTACACGGCGGCAACAAGCACCGACGATTGTTTCGAGGCATTGCAGATAAGCAAAAACGAGCGTGGCTCAGTAGATATTTCGTATATCGAAGAACTCACAAAAAAAGACTATGAAACCGTGCTTACCGAACTCGGTAACGCAGTATTTCGTAACCCCGTCGCGGTCAATCCGGAAGATAAATATTCGGGCTTTGAAACGGCGGAAGAGTATCTTTCGGGCAGAGTGGTAGATAAACTGCAAGCCGCCGAAAGAATGAAGCAAAGTAACCCCGATTTAATCGACTACGACAAGAATATGTCGGCTTTACGGGAAGTGCAACCTTCGCCCGTCAAGGCTTCGGATATTGCGGTCAGAGTCGGAACGAGTTGGATAGATAAAGAACTGTATAAAGAGTTTTTCTGTGAACTTATAGGTATGCCGTATTACTACCGCGACGGCGTGGAACTTTACTACAATAAACACGACGGCAGTTGGCGTATCGACCGAACGCAGTATGCGCGAAACTACGGCGGGATGAACGTAACGAGCGTTTACGGAACAAGCCGAGCGAACGCATACCGCCTGTTCGAGGACTGTCTGAATCAGCGTTCAACGCAGATTTACGATACTGTTTTGGACGCAGATGGCAGAGAAAAACGAGTGCTGAACAATTCCGAAACGGTAGCGGCGAGAGAAAAGCAGAATAAAATCGTCGAAGCGTTCAAGGATTGGATATTCAAAGATCCGCAAAGGCGCGACGAACTCGAAACAATCTACAACAGACTGTTCAATCAAATTCGCTTGCCGAAGTACGACGGAAGTTACTTGCGTTTCCCCGAAATGAATCCCGCAATCGAACTTCGCCAGCACCAAAAAGACGCGGTACACCGCATTATCACGAGCGGCAACACGCTTTTACACCATATCGTGGGTAGCGGCAAAACGTTTACGATATGCGCGGCGGCGATGAAACTTCGTCAGTACGGTTTGGCGAAAAAGCCGATGATTGCCGTGCCGAATCACTTGGTACAACAATGGGCTAATTCGTTCAGAGAACTTTATCCGACGGCAAAACTCCTGATAGCAACAAAAGACGATTTGGACAAAGAGCATAGAGAGCAGTTCGTATCGAAAGTGGCGATGGGCGATTGGGATTCCGTTATCATAGCGCAGTCGAGTTTTGCGAAAATCAACATTTCGCCCGAACGACAGATTGCAAAAATACGGGAAGAAATAGCCGCTATCGAACGCAGTATTGAAATGCAGTGGGAGGACAGCAACTCGCCGTCCGGTTCTGTAAAGAACTTGGAGCGTATCAAGAAAGGCAGAGAGGCTCAGTTAAAGAAATTACTTGATGAATCAAAGAAAGACAACGTGCTTATCTTTGAAAAACTCGGCGTTGACTACCTTTTCGTGGACGAAGCGGACGCATACAAAAACCTGTTTCTTTATACGAAAATGAACAACGTTGCAGGCATTTCAAACGCGGCGAGCGCGAGAGCGAGCGACTTGCAGTTAAAGATTGAGTACATCAACGAACTGCACGGCGGAGATAAAGGCGTTGTGTTTGCGACGGGTACGCCTATTTCCAATAGTATGACGGAAATGTACACAATGCAAACCTACTTACAAAAACGAACGCTTGAAAAGCTCGGTATCGACTACTTCGACGCGTGGGCGGCAGACTTCGGAGAAACGGTAACGGCACTCGAACTTGCTCCGTCGGGGGCGAGTTTGTCAAGATACTTTTTGTGGATTTTCTAAATTAAACGATTTGTCCGTAAAAAAGCCGCCCAAAACCTCGTGCTTGCAGATGTCCTGAAACACCGTATTCAAAGGCTTTTT
>ERZ779874.629-NODE-629-length-39370-cov-55.301920_pt1 | contig 39370 bp, 31 predicted proteins | sample MGYA00511031_ERZ779874 | MGnify/ENA primary metagenome ERZ779874 (study PRJEB29588, sample SAMEA2156850) | human gut metagenome | biome: human gut; feature: human-associated habitat; material: faeces | place: Denmark | collected 2008/2010 ...
ATCTATAACCAAAAAAGACGTGCGTCTGATTCTGATAATGTGTCTTCCTTGAATGTATTAGCGATTTTGATTTGCATTTTGGCTGAGACGTTGGGGCTTTGGTTTGTCAATCATGGTTTAAACATACCGTCGGAGCGGATGATTGCAGCTAATTGGATATATCAATTGTCGGTCTTGTCGGTTGCTGTAGGAATTATGCAAACCCCTTATGTTGCATCGCTTACTGCTCATGAATGTATGAATGTGTATGCTTATATGGGTATGGGAGAAGCGGTGTTACGTTTGCTTATTGTTTTTTTGCTTTGGATTATCGCTTATGACAAATTGATTGTTTATGGAATTTTGCTCTTTTGCGTTGTGTTGGTTACATCATTTGTTTATCATACATATTGTGTCAGGCTTTTCGATGAATGCAAATTCAAATGGCAATGGGATAAAGGCTTGTTTCGCTCATTGTTAGGCTTTACGGGTTGGAATTTATTTGGAACCATTGCTTGGATTTTAAAAGACCAAGGGGTTAACGTTGTGATGAATATCTTTGGCGGTCCGTTGATAAATGCCGCACGAGGGGTTGCTTACCAAGTGTCGAATGCGGTACAGAATTTAGTAAATGGATTTAGCAGTGCTGTTGGACCTCAATTGACAAAGAATTATGCGGCAGACAATAGAGAAGGACTGCATAAATTGATGATGATAAGCTCGAAGGTCTCGTTTTTCCTTTTGTTGCTTGTTGCGTTGCCGATAATGATAGAAGTACCTTATTTATTGCATATTTGGTTAGTAGAGGTGCCGGAATATGCTGTTGTTTTTACCCGTTTAATCTTATTGGACGCTCTTTGTGCGACTTTCGGTTCACCGATGATTAGCGGTTTGTTAGCGACAGGGCATATTAAATGGTATCAGATTGTGGTGGGAAGTATTATGCTGTTAAATGTTCCTTTATCTTATGGGCTTTTATATGTTGGTTTCCCGATGGAGATACCTTTTGTTATATCCATATTTGTTACGTTGGTGGCTTTTCTTGCACGGTTATGGTTTTGCAAGCATCAGTTGGCTTTGCCGGTAAAAGTGTATTTACATCGGGTCATTTTACCTGCCTTGTTTGTATCTTTAGTTGCAGTCGTTTTACCGATATTCGTTAGTGTAGAAATGGAAACAGGATTGCTGCGGTTGTTATCAGTAACCTCAGTCAGCATTATTTCTGTAACAGGTTGTATTTATTTGTTCGGATTGACCGGAATTGAACGGAATTTGGTCAATGCAATTATTTGTAATCAATGGAAAAGATTCAAGAGATGAAAAAATCAGTTGGCATCATCACTTTTCATGCTTCGCATAATTATGGCTCAATGCTTCAAGCATACGCTTTACAGCAAGTAATCCTAAAAATGGGATTTGATTGTGAAATTATTAATTTCCGGACAAAGAAGCAGAAGGATTTTTATAAACCTATGTTTTTATGTGGCAATTGGCTGCAAAGGATTAAGCGGACTTTATTTTATTTGTCTTTTATCAAAGATTTAAAAAAGAAACATCAATTGTTTGAAGATTTCCTTCTGCATGAGCTTGTTTTGTCTGATAAAGAATATGCTACGCTTGAAGAATTAAAGAAAGCGGATTTAAAGTATGATTATTATCTGTCAGGCAGTGACCAGATATGGAATACAAGTTGCTTGGATTTCGATTGGGCTTATTTTTTGCCTTTTGTCAAGCAAGGAAGAAAAATAGCGTATGCTCCCAGCTTAGGACCTGTTCCCTTACAAAAATATACGGTGGAACAACAGAAATTAGTTAATGAATTATTGGGGCAATATGATTCGGTAAGTGTTCGTGAACAAGAAACGGCTATGCGGTTAAAAGAAATTGCAGGAAAGGAATATCCTGTCACAATGGATCCAACTTTATTGTTGACAAGCCAAGATTGGGAAAGGAAAATCAATGATAAACCTTTAATTAAAGGTCGTTATATATTTTTTTATGCACCGTGGTATGATGAGAAAGTGCTTAGTTTAGTAAATTCAATGGCAGAATATTGGAAGATGCCTGTTGTCTTTTCTCAATTTTATTATGGATTGAAAAATAGGAAATGGATAACAAATAAGAATTTTTATTTTTATCTTCCTGCAGGACCTTATGAGTTCTTGAACTTGTGTAAATATGCTACTTGTATTATAGGAACTTCTTTTCATTTAGTCGTTTTCTCGATATTGTTGCGGGTTCCTTTTTATACAGTAAACGGATTAAGTGATAGTCGAATTTCTAATTTGTTAAATTTAACGGGATTGCAATCTCAAAGTATTGAGTTATCAAATAGTATGATTGATATTCCAATAAATCTTGATTTTGACAAAGCTGATAAATACATTAGAGAAGAGAGGCTTGCATCTTTAAATTGGCTACAACAAAGTTTTTTATCATAGAAACATTAATCTAAACTGTTTTATTGAATCTTATGTCTTCAACCATTTCTGTAATAGTGCCTATCTATAATACAGAAAATTATATAGCAGGATGCATTGACAGCATTCTTCATCAAACTTACACAGATTTTGAACTAATCTTGGTAGATGATGGAAGTAAAGACAATTCTTTAAGCATTTGCCGTCAGGTTGCATTAACGGATACTCGTATTCATGTATTACATCAAGAGAATAAAGGTGTGACCGCCGCTCGAAAGTTGGGGCTTGAATATGCACGGGGAGAATTCATCTGTTTTGTGGATTCCGATGATAAAATAACAAGTAATGCACTTGAAATTTTATTTTCCAATATGAGAGATGGAGTTGATATTGTAATTTGTGACTCAGAACGTAGTGGATATGCAACTGGAAATGAGTTTCTTAATCAATTATTGAAGAATGAAATTTTGATATCTCTTTGGGGCAAATTATATCGAAAAGAGCTATTAATTAGTTCTGGTGCCTTGGATATAAGAAGAGAAATCAATATAGGCGAAGATTATTTAGCCAATATAAAAATGGCATTGCTTGTTTCCCGAATTGTATATGTGCCTACCGTTACTTATTTATACCAATATAACCCAGATTCTGCTGTACAAACGCGAAAATGGTCATTAGCTTATGAAGAAATGTTCAGAATCGAAGTAGAAAAAGTTTTAGGGAATAGATTGTCTGAATTTGAAGAATCTTGGTATAAGTTCCAATTACGGACTTTGGAAAACTTGATTATCCATCGGATTAAATTTTCTTATAAACGGGCGTGGATTCAAGAACTGTTGCGGACAAAACAGAATTATGCGCTCACTAATCGAGAAAAGATTATCTGTAAAATCCGTAACGCTGCACTGTGCCGTTATATTTTGGCTTTAGAAAGTAGGATAAATTATAAAAAGTGAAATGAGTTTGAAGAATCCCATTGTTTCTGTCATCGTACCAATCTATAATGTTGAATCTTATTTGTCTCAATGTTTAGACAGTATCTTAAAGCAATCTTTTGTTGATTTTGAAGTTATCATGGTAGATGATGGGTCTAAAGATAAATCGGGCGTAATATGTGATGAATATGCGGCAAAAGATTCACGGATTAATGTATTCCATCAATCTAACCAAGGGGTGTCAAAAGCTCGAAATGTAGCATTGAATCATGCTAAAGGTGAATATGTCATTTTTATGGATGCCGATGATTTTTGGTACGTGGACACGTGTTTGGAAACCTTGGTCAATGAAGCATTGCGAACGGGAGCAGATATTGTGCGGGGAGAATACAAGGCTGTGGATGAGCAGGGTAATGACTTGTTTGCGCGAAAGATAAACAGACGGAAGATGAAGCTGGCTTATCGGCTTGTCTCTTCGGCCACATTCTTAAAGGATGTCATACAAGGAGAATTCTTTTTAGTTTTATCTCTGATTAAAGCAGATAAAGTAAGCCAAATCCGTTTCAGAAAAGGACAGGTTTTCTTGGAAGACATGGATTTCTATGCCCGCCTGATGTTGCAACCCTTGAAATGTGTGTTTGTTCCATGCAGGTTTTATGCGTATCGGAAATATGCCCAAAGTGCCTCCTCCAGTTTGTCTATGAAGAGATTCGAAGATTCTTTTCTGATTATAGGGAATTTGAAGGCTTATGCAACCAATGCAAATGATTCTATCTTAAAGAAGACCTTGGGAGAATATTCCGTTTTAATGTACTATTGGGGAATGGGAGCGATTGCAGATTCTTGTTACGCCAACCGGTTCCTAATCATAAACCGTTTGAATTTAAAGGAGAGACAACAAGAGGTCAAAAAACTGATGTGGAAATATCGGGTGTTTAATAGGGCATCCATCTTCGTACTATTACCGCCGATAATGTGCATTCCCTTGATGCGATATAGGAATTGCATCATAAGGCTTGGAAAACATGCCTTATCAAAGTTCCTCTTGTGAAATAAAAGTAGTGAAGCTATGAAAAAAAATATCGTCCCCATTGCTTTTGCTTTTGACAATCACCTGGTGATGCCCGCCTGCGTCTGCATTTCTTCGTTGCTGATGAATGCCCGACCGGACACGTTCTATGACATCTTTATCCTGCAATCGAAAGATGAGGAGTTGAATAAAGCAGAATTAAATAAAATACCTTCCTATTTTGCTAATTGCAAACTCAATTATAGGAAAGTCGAAAACATATTTGATAATGCTTTCCAAATAAGAGGCATAAATACAGTTACCTATTATCGTTTATTGATACCTCAATTGATTCCTGAATATAATATTGTGCTCTACTCAGATGTGGATGTCATTTTTCAAGATGATTTGGCTGATTTATATCGTGAAATAGATTTATCAGGATGCTATTTAGCGGGTGTAAATTCGTTGTCTCATTGGAATAGAAATTTAGAAAAACACTATCATGAATTGAATGTAGACCCTAATAAAACTATTTATGCAGGTAATTTGATTATTCACTCGAAAGCCATCTTGGAAGATGGTATTATTAATCATTTCATACGACATGCAGCCAAACAATATACCTTCCAGGACATGGATATTATTAATATTGTCTGCGCGGGTAGAATAAAATACTTGCCCCCTTCTTATTGCGTGACCACATATTTCACAGAATTTGCAGTATATCACAAAGATATTCTATTATCAATATGGTCAGAAGATGAAATAAAGCAAGCTTTGGAGAAAGGAATCATCCACTATAATGGGCAAAAGCCTTGGAAAGGCTATTGTATCAACTTCGACATCTGGTGGGAATACTACCGTAAATCACCTTTTTTTGATGAGAAATTTTATTTTGATTTCTTTGCTAAAAAAATGGGAGAATTAGACCGTTTCACTCTTTGGAAACGTATCAAGTTGTTGGTGCGCTATTTTGTATATGGGCAGATTAAAGATTAGGAATCTTATGCATTAAAATATATAGTCATGTCTTTTAAAAAGCAGATAAAACAATTTGTTCCCGATAAGTTATGGACACAAGTCCGCAAGCAACTCATTCTGCGTGAGCAGAAACGGGTTGGCAAGATATGTGATAAGCTAATCGGCGATTATTATGCCGGCAAGTTGGTTCATTTCCCCATTCATCCTAAAAAACAGTTTGCGAATGAACGTATCATTTGGCAATATTGGGGGCAGGGATTTGAAAATATGCCTAAAATCGTCCGCATTTGTTTGAAATCAGTGGAATGCCATAAAGGAGATTATCAATTGGTAAGGATTACTGATTCTGATTTGGCAGACTATGTAGATTTTCCAGAAGAAATTTATCAAAAACGTGCGGCATTCTCGAAAGCTCATTTTTCAGATTTACTTCGATGCGTTTTATTGTCAACGTATGGTGGAGTGTGGCTGGACGCAACGTTATTGTTAACCGGACCGCTTCCCGAAAAATATTTTACACAGGGCTTTTTTATGTTTCAACGGGATGACAAAGAAACGCATCAGATAAATTGGGAAAAAAATTTTGTCCATTATTGGGGGTGGTACAAAGGTTTTAAAGTGAAAGTATTTAATAGCTTGATATACAGCGAACGTGGTAATCAGGTCATTGTGAGCTTATGTGATATGCTTTATAATTTTTGGTTAAAAGAACAGTCTCTACCGCATTATTTCTTTTTTCAAATTCTGTTCAATGAACTTATGGAGAAATATCCTCAATTGAATTGTCCAATCGTAAACGACTGTCTGCCGCATTATGCCACACAAACGATATTGGATAATTTCTTGTCTATCTCGTTTCATGACGCTCTTGAGTTAAGTACAGTGCATAAAGCGAGTTATAAGATGAACGAAGCAGACATTGCGCAGTTGAAAAAGCTTTTAATAGAAGAAGGGAAATATCCATATTAATGACGATGAAACACGCTTATCTGATTATTGCTCATCATGAACCGGAAATACTGCAATTGTTGATTTCGGCATTGGATGACGAGCGTAACGATATTTATGTGCATATAGATAAAAAAGCTCCGTTTGACGGGGGAGAGTTGTACGTTCAAAAAAGCCGATTGGTTTTGTTGGATAACCGAAGGGATGCCCGATGGGGGGATTTTAGCTTGGTGGAAGTGGAAATCGCGTTATTTAAAGAAGCGTATAAACAGGGCCCGTATGCTTATTATCATTTGTTATCTGGAGTAGACCTTCCTTTGCGGTCGCAAGATTATATTCACGCTTATTGTGCCGCACACGCCGGAACTGAATTTATCGGTTTCGCACAGAATGTAACGGAAAAAGAACTTCGTTGGCGTAGCCAACATTATTTTCTGTTTGCAAGGGAATTTAACACTTCTTGTTGTTGGAAACGGGCTTTACGTTGTTTGTTTGTGAAAATGCAAGATATAATCGGATATCGACGCATTCGGATGGAAGTGAAAAAAGGCGCGCAATGGTGTAGCGTGACGCATGATTTTGCAGGGTATTTGTTGTTGCATGAAAAAGAGATACATAAATATTTTCATCACACTTACTGTCCGGATGAATTGTTCATACAGACCTTATGTTGGAATTCTGATTTTAGAAGACGTGTGCATTCATTAACCGATGAATTCGAAGGTTGTAAAAGATATATCAAATGGGTGAACGGTGAATTATTGCCATTCACTTGTGAAGATATAAACGACATGCAAAATTCAGCCCGCTGGTTTGCTCGAAAATTCAATAGTAACAATCAAGATATTATGAAACATATCATTATCACCCAACAAGATATGAAATGAATACTTATATAATATGAAATGAATACTTATATAATTAATTTAAAAGAATCAACAGAACGGAAACGATACATGGAATCTCTCTTGAAACCCTATGAAGATTTCTTGAATATTCGTTTTATAGAAGCTGTAAATGGAAAAAACTTTTCCGAAGAACAGATAAAAACGATTTGGAATCAGACGGGGACTTTTCAGATTTATGGCAGGTTCATGCGAAATACGGAAATAGGATGTGCATTGTCGCACCGGAAATGTTGTGAGGAATTATTAGAAAGCGATGAGAAGGTAGCTTTAGTTGTAGAAGATGATTTGGTGTGGCAAGAGGCAAACGTAAAAAAAGTACTTTCTGTAGTGGAAAAATTCTTGTATACAGAAAAACCTGCTATCGTTCTTCTCTCCGGTGATTATTGGTTTATTCAAAAAACAAAATTTGAGAGCATTGTTTTAGCAACTGTTTGTGAAGCTGTTTGTACACAAGCCTATTTGATTAATAAAAACGCTGCAAAAAAAATAGTTGCTATGGAACGGAAATATTTAGCTGACGATTGGTATCATATAAGGAAACAGGGGATAGACCTGTATGGGGTATATCCGCATATTGCTGACCAGAACCGGAAAGATTTTCAAACAATCATATCTACGACATACGAAGGCACAATCCGTAAAAACTTATCTTTAGGGAATAGGGTTCATTCTTATTATCGGGCAATCGTGAAACGGATATTAGCCAATACCGGACATAAAGAAAGAAAAAATTTCTTAGAATAAGCATGCTGTGATGCGGAAAACCGAGAAGTGAAGTCATGATATAAATGTTATAAATCCTGTAGTTATGAACAATAATTCAATTGTTACGGTTGTTATGGCAGTCTATAATGCCTCCAAGACATTGCATCGCGCTATCGATTCCTTAATCAACCAAACTTATAGCAATTGGCTTTTGATATGTGTAAACGACGGTTCAACGGATAATTCTTTGGAAATTTTGCAGCAATACGCTTTGAATGACCCTCGAATTAAAGTCTTAAGTCAAAAGAACGGGGGACCGGCGGCGGCAAGAGCCAAGGCTTATGAGATTGTTTCTACTCCTTATGCGATTATATTGGATTCGGATGATACCTATAGTTCTGATTTATTGGAGTGCTTAACCGAGACAGCCCTTCGAACCCATGCGGATGCCATTGTACCTAATGTGAAAGTAGAGCAAACAGATGGTAGTTTTATGGATTGGAATCAAACTTTTCACTTTCATGCTGGTATGGAGATGAAAGGAGAAGAAGCTTTTTCGCGTACTCTTATCAGAGCGAGTATGCATGGTAAAAATATGTGGAAATCGGAATTGATCAGACTGTTTGCCTTAAACAATAATGCTACATATAATAGAATTAATGCCGATGAATACATACAACGCTTGTTATTTTTAAATTGTAAAAAGATAGTATTTTCTAACGGCACGTATTATTATAGGCGTAATAAAAACAGCATTACTCAAAAATATTCACTCCGTCATTTAGGGTACTTGGATACTTGTCGCAAATTGATTGCATTAATTCCCGAGTATCATTTGACTCATCATACCGCTTCTATTATTAAAGAGCTTTATTTCAGGCATATCATTCACTTGCAAATACGTTTGTATAGTGATGGAAAAGACTTAAATACGGAAGAAAGGAAAGAAATGAAACAAGCGATTAAGGCTGCCTATATGGATGCGATGGCATATAAAAACGATTTTCAATTTAAAGAAAAGCGTATGCCTAATTTATATAAGATGGCATCGACAAACGGATATATTCTATTCTGTTTGACTTGCAGCATATTTGCAAAGTATAAAAAACATCAATAATTGGCGACTGTATGAAAATAGTATATTGTATGTGGGGAATTTTTGTTACTGGTGGCAAAGAAAGGGTGCTTATCAATAAGGCTAATTATTTGGTAAAACATGGCTATGAGGTTTGTATTGTAACAACTGAACAGCAAAGAAGAAAACCCGCTTATCCAATGGATAGAAAAATTCAACATTATGATTTAGAAATAAATTATTCATTGAAACCACATTCTTCTTATGTTGCTAAAATATGGAACTATGTGACTAAAACCTACAAACATCAAAAAAAAATGGGACAGTTGTTGAAAACTTTAAATGCTGATATTGTCATTTCAACCTTTGGGACTGAAACATATATCTTGCCTAAAATGAAAGATGAAAGTAAGAAGATTGTAGAGTTGCATAATTCAAAAAGGGGGCTTTTATATTCAAATCGGACAGGATTGTTAGGCGTATTTGATAAATGGTTGGGCTCAAGGATGGTGCGTGCTATTAAGAGATATGATAACTGTGTTGTCCTTACCAAAGAAACAATGGCGGACTGGCCGGATTTTACCAATAAAATTACGGTTATCCCTAATGCACAGACTTTCCAATGCGAACAACCAGCTTTGTTGAAAAGTAAAAAAGTAATAGCGGTCGGTCGTTATTCGTATGAAAAAGGGTTTGATCGTTTGATAAAGGCTTGGGATATTATTAGCAAAGAGATTAAAGGATGGACATTGCATATAATCGGTGAGGGTGGATGTCGGGAAGCTTTGCAAAATCAAATAGATGAATTGGGATTAAGTCAATGCGTTTTTTTGGATGGTCTTAGAAACGATATGAAAGAAGAGTATTTAGATGCTTCAATGTTTGTATTATCTTCTCGATTTGAAGGATTTGGTATGGTTTTGTTAGAAGCGATGAGTTGTGGAGTGCCGGTTGTCTCTTTTGATTGTCCTTGCGGTCCGAAAGACTTGATAACCGATGGCGAAAATGGTTATTTAGTAAAAGATGGCGATATTGAAAAATTGGCAGACAGAATCGTTTACTTAATCAGACATCCGGAAAAGCGGAAAGAGATGGGGGCGATGGCTTATAAACGTTCTGCGGATTATTCAGAAGATAAGATTATGAAGCAATGGATGGAGCTTTTCAACGAAGTGTTGGCGGATAGCAAGAAGAATTCATAAGGATAGGTTTGCTGTATGAGAAATAATCCGATATCTGTTTCCGTTATTATCCCCATTTATAAAGTGGAGTCCTTTATAGTCCGTTGCGTTGAATCTTTATTCAACCAATCCTTAAGTGAAGGAGTCGAATTTATATTTGTGAATGACGCTACGCCCGACCGTAGTGTCGAACTGTTGCAAGAACAATTGGGCTTCTTTCCCAGCCGGAAAGAACAGGTGATTTTATTGGAGCATGCCGAGAATAAAGGTCTTCCCGCTGCCCGAAATACCGGATTGAGTGTGGCAAAAGGCGAGTATGTATTTCATTGTGACAGCGATGATTTTTTGGAAGCGGATGGATTGGAAAAGATGTACAAGGCAGCTAAGGAACAGGAGGCGGACATTGTGTGGTGTGACTGGTTTCTTTCGTTTGAGAAGAACGAGCGTTACATGAAACAGCCTACTTATGAAACAGCCATGGATGCCTTGAAAGGTATGCTGAGCGGGGCAATGAAATACAACGTGTGGAACAAATTGGTGAAGCGACAACTTTATGTAGGCAACCATATAAAATTTCCGGAAGGGCATGGCATGGGGGAAGATATGACTATGATTCAACTCTTTGCTTGTGCGGACAAGGTTTGTTATTTGCCCCAAGCGTATTATCATTATGTCCGGCTGAACGCACAAGCATTTACACAAATGGGAGGGAGTCCTCACAAGCGGCAACATTTGGACGATTTGCGGTACAATGTCAGCCGAATCTTGCAGTTTATAAAACAACGTTTCGGTAATCAATTGGACCGTGAACTGGCTTTTTTTATGTTGGACGCTAAGTTTCCTTTCTTGATTACAGACCAAAAAACTTCTTATCAACGCTGGAAAGAGTGGTTTCCGGAAGCTAATCGTTATATATGGCAAAACAAACAGATTTCGTACCGAAGCCGTTTGTTGCAGCTTATGGCGGCAAAAGGGCAATTTTGGTATGTGTGGTTGTACTATAAATTAGTGATTCGGCTGGTATACGGGGTACTTTATAAATAGAGAGGTGAAAGAAATTAGACATTAACGTTTTGGTCTCCATATAAATAATTAGCACACAAAAATTATGCAAAACGGCATATTGAAATATGTATCTATTTTCGGTGTCCTTATCCTGACGAGTTGTTTCTATTTCCCGATTTCTACCATAGGAATGACACGTACTAACAGTAAGATGTTGTTGGCTGCGGTTGGATTATGTATTTATTTGATGCAGTTGGCACGTAAGAGGGATGGAAATATAAGTAAGGATTCTGCTGTTCTTTCACTTTGGGCAGGTTTGGTTTCGGCTATTACTTTGATAGCTGTTCTATACAATAATACGCGGGATTATGCATACGCTTCTTATATTGTTTCCATGTGGGTATGGATTGGTGCGGCATACGTGGTGGTAAATGCCATTCGTTGGGTACATGGGCAAGCTTCTGTCCGTTTGGTAGGTAATTATCTAATCGGAGTCGGCGTTTTGCAATGCATCTTAGCTGTAATGATAGACGGCATTCCGGCGATGAAACAATGGGTGGATACATATTTTTCTACGAGCAGTGAATTTATGGACCGAATAAACCGGCTATACGGAATAGGTGCCATGTTAGATGTAGGAGGAACCCGTTTCTCGGTAATATTAATAGTCATAGTCATTATCTTAATGAGCTTAAATGAAAAGGAGAGCCGGAAACTCACACCGCTCTACTTGATTGCTTTTATCTGGATTGGCATTGTGGGAAACATGATAGCCCGTACCACTACAGTGGGAATTATTATAGGAATCTTGTATTTAGTCTATAAAACACAGGTTTATAAACTGCATATATCTAAGACTGAACACATCCGATTGTGGATATGGTGGTTTATTTTGATTATTATCGCTCTTGTAACCGTGTCTTATCTTTATCAAACGGATGTAACTTTCCGACACGATATCCGTTTCGCTTTCGAAGGATTTTTTAGTCTCGCGGAAGAAGGCGAATGGAATGTAGCATCTAACAATACATTGAAAAATATGTATGTCTTTCCCGAAAATTTAAAGACTTGGATAATTGGGGACGGCTATTTTAGTAATCCAATCCATATAGACCCTTATTTCACCGGCAAAATTATTGGTGGTTTTTATATGGGAACAGATGTGGGATATTTACGGTTCATTTTCTATTTTGGCTTGTTAGGGCTGATTGCATTCACAATCTTATTTTGTAAAGCGACTCAAATTTGCTGGAATCGTTTCCCTAATCAAAAGGATTTGTTCACATTGCTGCTCCTTGCCAATTTTATTATTTGGTTTAAAGTGTCTACTGACTTATTCCCGGCATTCGCTATTTTCTTAATGGTGGATAAGGAAGAAAATGATGCATGCGAAAAACGAATAAGCAATGATACGGCGACTTCATCTTAAACCATCGGAATAAATGTGCAAAGCTGTGGAAGCTTATGGGTGTTATGAAGAGAGCTTTCTTCTTACAATATCAGTAAATGGAGGGATTATGGGAAAGATTATAATGAATATTTGTGCCAGTGCCGATAGTTTCGGTGCATATTCGGAGAATTGTGAAGGAATCTACGCTGCAGGTGATACGATTGACGCATGCAAAAAAGACGTGGAAAAGGTTATAGAACTTATTAAAAAGAATCTTCCGGAAGACCAATGGCCAGAGCAGATAAAAGGGGATTATCAATTAGTGTGGCATTATGATACACAAAGTTTGTTGTTGAATTACGCCACATTGCTTTCTTTGGCTGGACTAGAGAGATTGACAGGCATTCATCAAAAACAACTGTGGGCTTATATGCACGGTCGGTCGAAACCTCGTAAGCAACAAAAAGAACGCATTGAAAATGCTTTGCACCGTTTTGCCGATGAACTGACGAATGTTTCGGTGATATAATGTAAAACGTTTGTAATTCTGCGTTCCGAAGAAATAACCATTGAGCTTGTCATTGGAAATCAAAAAGTTTTCTTATCTTTGCTTTCGACAGGTATAAATAAGGAATCATCATGAGCACGTCAAGAAGGAAATACCCGATAGGCATACAGACTTTCTCAAAGATCCGGGAAGAGGGTTATCTGTATATCGACAAGACGGAATACGTTTACCGGATGACGCATACTAATTCTCTGTATATGTTCCTGAGCCGTCCCAGGCGGTTCGGCAAGTCTTTGCTGACAAGCACGCTTCACGCTTATTTCGAAGGGCGGAAGGATTTGTTCGCCGGGCTTGCGATAGAGAAGTTAGAGACGGAATGGACGGAATATCCGGTGCTGCACTTCGATATGAGTACAGCCAAAAACATGAGTAAGGAAAGCTTGGAGAGTGAGCTATCCCTTAAATTGTCGCGGTATGAAGCGGTATACGGGCGTAAAGAGGACGAGAAGGGAATCAATCAGCGTTTGGATGGGTTAATCAGACGGGCATACCGCCAGACGGGCAAGGAGGTGGTGGTGCTGATAGACGAATACGACGCCCCGCTACTGGATGTGGTGCACGAGGAGGAGAACTTGCCTGCGCTCCGCAATGTGATGCGCAACTTCTACAGCCCGCTGAAGGCTTGCGACCCTTACCTGCGCTATGTGTTCCTGACCGGCATCACGAAGTTTTCGCAGCTGAGCATATTCAGCGAACTGAACAACATCAAGAACATCAGCATGCTTCCCGAATACGGTGCCGTTTGCGGCATCACGCAGGAGGAAATGGAGACGCAGATGGCACCGGACATCGCCTTGTTTGCCGGTAAGTTGGGGACAAGTGCGGAGAAGGCGTTGGAGGCGTTAAAGGAGAATTACGACGGCTATCACTTTACATGGCCCTCTGCAGACGTGTACAATCCGTTCAGCCTGCTGAACGCATTCAGCGACGGGATGCTGGAATCGTACTGGTTCGGCAGCGGGACGCCTACCTACTTGATAGAGATGCTGCGGAAGTTTGATGTACAGCCTTCTGAAATAGAAGGGATAGAAGCCGTAGCGGAAGACTTTGACGCCCCTACCGAACGCATGGAAAACATTACGCCGCTGCTTTACCAAAGCGGTTACATCACCATAAAGGAAGGCTATCCGTATGGAGGCATATACCGGTTGGGTATACCGAACAAGGAAGTACGTACAGGCTTGATGAGCAGCTTGCTGCCCAACTATGTACAGCGGAAATCCCAGCAGGGCAGGGTAACCATCGTGAAGATGTCTGTTGCCGTCAGCGAGGGGAGGATGGACGATGCGTTGCGGCTGTTGCAGACGTTTTTGTCTACCGTTCCTTATTGTAACCATACGAACTACGAAGGGCATTACCAGCAGTTGCTGTACGTTATATTCAGCATGATGAGCTATGAAGTGGACGTGGAGGTGCGTACACCCCGCGGCAGGGTGGACGTGGTGATGCGCACGGCAACAAGGCTGTACCTGATAGAGTTGAAACTGGATAAGAGTGCAGACCAGGCGGTGGAGCAGATTAACCTGAAGAATTACGCGGAACGCTTTGCCTTGTGCGGACTGCCGGTAGTGAAAGTAGGCATCAACTTCGATAGCGAAAAAGGAACTATCGAGGACTGGAAAATCGTGGATTAGTTAATAGTGAATAATCAAAATTATCTTATAGCACACAGATAACACAGATGAGACTGATTTACACAGATTATTTTTAAAATAATATATCTGTGGTCATCTGTTAAATCAGTGTTATCTGTGTGCCATAGTATAAGTTAATTCTGTATTCTTACTTATCTATTCATTTGTACTATGAAAATCATTTATTGCATAGCGGGGACTTGCCATTCGGGCGGGATGGAACGTGTGCTTGCCAATAAAGCGAATTATCTGACGGGGCACGGTTATGAGGTGGTAATCGTCACGACCGACCAGCAGGGGTTGCCGCCGTTCTTTCCACTGGCAGAACAGATACGATGCATCGATTTGGGTATCAATTACGAAGAGAATAACGGGAAATCGTTTGCCAATAAATTGCTGCACTATCCGCTGAAACAATACAGGCACCAAAAACGGCTCGCCGCTATACTGAAGCGAGAGAAGCCGGACATTACGGTATCTATGTTCTGCAACGATGCCGGGTTCATTACCCGCATCAACGACGGGAGCAAGAAAGTTCTGGAGATTCATTTCTCCAAATTCAAACGCTTGCAATACAACCGCAAAGGGTTGTGGCGGCTTGCCGACCTTTGGCGTAGCAGACAAGACGAGAAGACCGTAAGGCGGTTTGATAAGTTCGTGGTTCTTACAGAAGAAGACAAAGGATATTGGGGAAATTTGCCTAACATCACCGTGATACCTAACGCCAACACGTTCGCCACCAGTCAAGCCGCGGCATTGGAAAACAAGAAGGTCATTGCCATCGGACGGTATACGTATCAAAAAGGTTTCGAACGCTTGATAGAGGCATGGAATATCTTGTCGCCTGGGTTTCCCGGCTGGAAATTGGACATCATCGGTAACGGTGAGGAACGTGACAAGCTGCAGGATCTTATCCATGCTTACCATTTGGACGGGCAAGTGACATTGGTCAGTCCTACTAAATCCATTGACAAAGTTTATTTGGATGCTTCCGTATTAGTTATGTCTTCCCGTTACGAAGGTTTGCCGATGGTGCTGCTCGAAGCACAAGCTTTCGGGTTGCCCATTGTGTCTTTCGCTTGCAAATGCGGTCCGAAAGACATTGTGGCCAACGGCGAAACGGGTTTCTTGGTGGAGGAAAACGATATAGAGGGGCTTGCCCGGCAGCTTGTCAAAGTTATGAAGGACAAAAACCTGCGCAAACAAATGGGCAGGAAGGCCAAGGAAGCATCGCTGCGTTACGCTGAAGATGCGGTTATGGCAAAATGGACAGCGCTTTTTGATTCATTGAAAGGATAATGAAGAAAACGATTGTTGTTTCTGCCGTCAATCTGCGGAAGGGCGGTACATTGACAATTTTGCGCAATTGTTTGGAGTATCTCTCTACACTGGCGCAAACCGGAGATTACCGGATAGTGGCTTTGGTGCATAAGAAAGAATTGGCATTCTATCCGGGCATCGAGTACATTGAAATGCCTTGGACCATACGTAATTGGCTTTTACGGCTATGGTGCGAATATGTTACGATGTATAGAATATCGAAACAACTTTCTCCTGTTTACCTTTGGTTCTCATTACATGACAGCACACCCAATGTGAAGGCGCAAAAACGTGCCGTTTATTGTCATAACCCATTTCCTTTCTATCAATGGAAATGGCGGGAATTGTTTTTGAATTATAAAATCGTATGCTTTGCATGGTTCTCGAAATATATTTATCGGATTAATATCCATAAAAACCAATGGATATTAGTGCAGCAGGAATGGATTAGGGAAGCGTTTTTAAGAATGTTCCGGCTTAATCCGAAACAGATAATTGTTACTTTGCCTGCTTCCGCTTCAACCTATTGCTCTTCGGAGACTTTCCAAAAACAACACTCTGCATACCATTTCTTATTTGCTTCTTATGGAGATATACATAAGAATTTCGAAACCGTGTGCCGGGCTGCCAAGTTGTTGGAAAAAGAGGTCGGTACAGGTAAGTTTAAGGTAACATTGACGCTCAGCGGGACAGAGAACCGCTATGCCCGTTGGCTTTACAAGCGATGGGGAAATGTCCGCTCGATTGACTTTGCCGGATTCATGAGCAAAGAAAGATTGTATGACACGTACGCACAAACCGATTGCTTGATTTTCCCTTCACGGGTAGAAACATGGGGGCTTCCTATCAGTGAGTTTGCAGCGTATGGCAAACCGATGTTGCTTGCCGATTTGCCATACGCCCACGAGACGGCTGCAGGAAGCAGGCAAACCGCTTTCTTCCATCCGGAGAAGCCGGAGGACCTGAAAGAACAAATGAAACGGTTGCTAAAAGGGGATACGTCATTTTTGCAGGTTATTCCTGAAAACGATATACCGCAGCCTGTAACCCGTACTTGGGAAGAACTGTTTAGGTTGTTAAGTGACTAATTAATAGCTTCTTTTAACTACTACATGATGGCAAACGAACCAGATACATCCCAGCCAGCCCTGCTTACGCCTAAACAAAAAGCGAACTTAAAGCGGAAAGATGCGATACGAAGCAAATATGAAGAGGCGGTGCGGCTGTATGCGGAAACCGATATGACGATGGACGCGATAGCAAGGAAATGCAACTTCACCGTCAGCGCATTGGGTGCTTACTTGCGCCGCAACTGTAGGGAATTGGTGCTTAAACGGCATAACCTGGCAGTCAAAGAAGGGGAAGACCCGCAAGGTGTCAAGATTTTTAAGGAAGGGAAACAAAACGTCAATGCGCATATCAAATACAAGGATGCGGTGGAGGCTTGCGGTGCGTTGCAATATATCGATTTGAATTTATCGCAGATAGCCAGAATGTCGGGGGTAAAAGTCGCTGCGCTGTCCAACTTTGTTCGGACACATTATCCCGATTTGTTGGAATGGCGGGAGAAGGTACGCCGCAGGTTAGGCATTAACGATAACTTGCAGCGGGGGGCACGGCCGGTGTGCACCGGTCAATATGCAGAAGCTGTAGAATTGTATCGCACGACCGAATTGACCATACCCGAAGTGGCGGAACAATGTAACGTGTCGGTGGGAGGATTCGGGCAGCACTTGCGTTTTTACCACAAGGATATATTGAAAGCGCGTAAGGAAAAACGCAAGCAGGCGCAAGTTGCACCTAAAAAGAAGATTGGCCAGTTGCTGGGCAACGGGCAAAGGCATCGGCCTGCAGCCGGAACGGAGGAGAAGTATGCCGAAGCCTTGGCACTTTATCGGGATACGGCATTGACCATGAAAGAGATTGTGGCACGCACCGGGGTGCCTGCCGAAGGATTCCGTTTTTACTTGCATTCTTGGCATAAGGACTTAGTGCTGGAGCGTTTGGGCGTAGCCAATGGTGAAGCGGAGGTTGCCGACTTGCGGAAAGTACGTATCCGGGTAAAGACCGTGGCGGCTAAATATGAAACAGCCATCGAGAGCCTGAAGCTCCATCCACGTCCTGTGGCACAGGTAGCAGCCGAATTCGGCCTTCATCCCGAAGTGTTCCGTGAGTATTTGTGTAAACATGAGCCTCTGCTTGCCCAAAGCCAAGGTATGGTTGTCAACGAAAAAGGAAAGCTTGTGTCACGGATAAGCCAGGAAAAATATGCCGAAGCTGTCCGCCTGTACGCTACAACTCCAGATACGCTGAAGTCAATAGCCCGGCAACTCGGGTTGGTGTACAATAGCTTGAGCGGTTACATCCGTCGCAATTATCCCGAGCTGGCAGAACGGCATCGGAACAAAGACTAATTCTATTTATTCGTATGAAAATATTACAGTTAGGCAAATTCTATCCGGTAAAAGGGGGAGTGGAAAAAGTGGCTTACGACCTGATGACCGGCATTTCAGAACAAGGTATCCGGTGCGACATGATGTGTGCCACTGTTTCGGGAACGGGACAGACGCGCGACATTAACCCGTACGCACATTTGTTTACTTGCCATACATGGTTCGAATATGCAGCTACCATGATTGCGCCGACGATGCTTACCCGGTTGCATGAAGAGTGTGGTGCGTATGACATTCTGCATATCCATCATCCCGACCCGATGGCTTGCCTTGCCTTATGGGCATCGGGCTATAAAGGAAAGGTGGTAGTGCATTGGCACAGCGATATCCAAAAGCAAAAATATTTGCTGAGGCTATACAAGCCGCTGCAAGACTGGATGTTGAGGCGTGCAGATTTGGTGATAGCTACCAGCCCGGTTTATTTGGAACAGTCACCCTACCTGCAGGCGGTACACGGCAAGACGGTGTGTCTGCCCATTGGGGTAGAGGCCATGAAACCTCGTCCTGCGTTTGCCGAAGTGATCCGTGAAAAATACCATCGGCGGAAAATAGTCTTTACGTTAGGAAGGCTGGTGGCATACAAAGGTTACAATCACTTGGTAGAAGCCGCACGCTATTTGGACGACAGTTACATCGTCTTGATAGGCGGGACCGGTGCGTTGCGTGATGAGCTGCAAGCACAGATAGGACGGTTGGGGCTGCAAGACAAAGTGAAGTTGCTAGGGCGTATTCCCGATGACGACCTTGCTTCTTATTACGGTGCATGCAGCGTGTTTTGCCTCAGTAGTGTGATGAAGACCGAAGCGTTCGGCATCGTACAAGCCGAAGCCATGTCGTGTGGTAAACCGGTTGTAGCGACCAATATCCCACAGTCGGGAGTGCCATGGGTCAATGCGCATGGCGTATCGGGCTTGAATGTAGAACCGGGAAACCCGCGCGCATTGGCAGAAGCCATCCGGGAAATTACCCGCGACGAGCCTACCTACCAAGCTTATTCCGAGGGGGCGAGAAAGCGGTACGAGTGCCTGTTCACCAAACGGCGGATGATACGGGAATGCATAGGCCTATACGAGAATTTGATAAATAGATGAATTGAGAAGCTGTTTTGAATTTCTCCAAAAAGTTTTTCTTGGCTTGATGTATCCGTTTTCGTGTGTGCTTTGGGCGATTTAAATGCCTCAAAAACTCATCCCAAATCATCGCACGATAAATTCAAAACAGCTTCTGAGAAACTCAAAAACTTATAAACTTCCAAACTTATAAACTTACAAACTTACAAACTTACAAACTTACAAACATGAAAGTCATACCTTTTTTTTCAAACGAGAACGCAACCAAAGAAAGTACGGGACGTCACGTGAAAATGTCACCTGTCTCTTGCATGACCAAGCGCTTGTTCGATATCGTGTGCAGCCTGCTTGGCCTGCTTGCCTTTTTGCCGGTATTCTTGATTGTCGCTATACTGATAAAGCGGGAAGACGGCGGTCCGGTTATCTTCCGGCAAGCTCGTGTGGGCTATCGGGGCAAAATCTTTACGTTGCTGAAGTTCCGTTCCATGACCGTCACGGCAGAAGCCGACGGAAGGCCACAGCTTTGTAAGAAAAATGACAAACGGCTGACTAAGGTGGGCCGTTTCTTGCGCGAGCATCACTTAGACGAACTGCCACAGTTGTGGAACGTATTGAGGGGAGAGATGAGTTTTGTAGGACCGCGCCCCGAGCGTGAGTTCTTTGTCAAGCAAATCTCTGCCATCAATCCCGACTACGAATTGTTGTATCAGTTGCGCCCCGGGCTGTTCTCCGCAGCTACGCTTTACAATGGTTATACCGACACGATGGAAAAGATGTTGGAACGTTTGCGCATGGACCTTTATTACCTGAACAACCGTTCGCTGTGGGTAGACATCAAAATTATCTTCCTCACGGCGGTTTCCATTATTTCGGGAAAGAAATTCTGATTTATCCGAGAAACTGTTAATTAAAATATGCAACCGAAGAAAGGACTTGAATTACGCCAGATAGGCAACCGCTACGTCATCGTAAAGGTGTGTGACGATTTGGTGAACATGACCGATGTGTTCACCTTGAACCGTACGGCCGCAAGGTTGTGGCAACGGATGGCCGAAGGTGGCTTTACTGCCGGACAATTGGCACGGTGGCTATGTGATACATACGATGTGGCTCCCGATAGGGCACAAGCCGATGTAAAGCGTCAGCTTGATGAATGGAGAAATTACGGATTGTTAGAAGAAAAGGATTGACAGGGTGGTGTCAATAAGCAGAGAAGCCGAAGCTTTGTTTACGTTGCTGCGGGCAGGGTTGTGGGAACAGGAGCCTGATAACCTTGAGGTTTTCCCGCTGTTTGCCGGAGAGTGGTGGAGCGTATTCCGTATGGCACGTATGCAGACCGTGACTGGCATTGTGTATCGGGGCATCTGTCATTTGCCCGATTGCCTGTTGCCTCCCGATGATATCTTGGTGCGATGGTTGGCCGAAGCCGATGCCATCGAGCGCAAAAACAAGAAGATGGACGTTGTATTGGCAAATCTGTATGCCCTGTTCCGCCGTAACGGCATACAAGCGGTCTTGCAAAAAGGACAAGGGGTAGCTCAGTTTTACGAGTATCCTTGTCTCCGGATATGTGGCGACATTGATTTTTATTTTCCTGACAAGGAAGAAGCGAAACGGGCGGATGCTTTGGTAAAAGGCGGCGAAAGAAAGCCCGATGGCAGTTTGTGCTATCTGTGGAATGGAATCGTAGTGGAACACCACCGCTATCTTACCGACCTCAATACTCCGTATATGCAAGATTTTATAGAAGGGTATGCGGCTACGTGTGGCTACCATTCGTTTCGCTTGACGGCTTCTGAAGAGGTGGAAATAAAGGTGCCTGCGCCTACGGTCAACCTGCTTTTGCTGGATGTGCATTTATTGAAACACGCTTTAGGGCGAGGCATCGGGTTGCGTCAGTTTTGCGATATGGCACGTGCTTATTATCGTTTGTGTCACGTTGTGGACTTCGGCGAAATCACTAGGTTATACACCATGGCGGGCATTTGGAAATGGAGTAACCTGCTCCATAGCTTCCTTTCAGGCTATTTGGCACTTCCGTCTGCCTGTTTGCCGCCTTCCGGACGCAAACTCAGTCCGGACAAGTTGGCAAATAAGGTGTTGCGTGAAGGCAACTTCGGGCAACAAGCTGTTCCTCTTCCGTCAATGTCAAGATTGCGTAAGCTGCAAACCTTGCAGGCTTTCTTCCGCAACGCCGGCTTCGCGTTCCGTTATGCGCCGGGCGAAGCTTATTGGACACTGTTGAACCTGGTAAAAGGAAACTTTAGCAGGGAATAATTAAGAAGCTGTTTTGAATTTATCCAAAAAGTTTTTCTTGGCTTGATGTATCCGTTTTCGTGTGTGCTTTGGGCGATTTTTTTGGTCCTTTTCGCTCCTGTCTTTCGTCAGATAGCCCGCTATCTTCCTCATCACAGAAGCGAAAATGCCTCAAAAACTCATCCCAAATCATCGCACGGTAAATTCAAAACAGCTTCTAATAATGATATCCGCCGTTATTAATTATTAATTATTAACTATTAACTATCGACGTGGACTACCGCATAGCCCGATATACGTTTACCGTTGATGCTCCCCGTACGGTAGGCATTGACGCACTGTTGCCTTCTTTCCATCCGTTCCGGTGCATGGAAGCGGAAGGAAGGAAACTGTTTCATTTTACTTTATCCGGAAGCAGGCTTCCCGAAGTAGCCGAAACTGCTTTATGGGAGACTGCGGTAAATGATATGGGATATACCCGGCTGCTGAAAACCGCTTCAGGGTATCGGGTGGAATTGCAAACCATGTCCCAAGGGGTGACGCATCGCATGGATGCCGATTCCGCTTTTACCACGCTCACTGCCTTCATACATATGGAAGACCCTTATCGGGGCGAAGCGTTGAGTTCGTTGTTGCGCATCGCCTATTCGCAGGCCGTTTTGCTTCACGCAGGTATATCGGTGCACGCTTCGTCGGTGGTAGTAGACGGGAAAGCCTATTTGTTTATGGGTAAGAGCGGGACGGGCAAAAGCACGCATGCCGCTTTATGGACGCATGGTTTTCCGCATTGCGAATTGCTGAACGATGACAATCCTACCATCTGCCTGCAAGCCGGCGGTACACCTTATATATATGGTACACCTTGGAGCGGCAAGACGCCTTGCTACCGTAATGCGGGTTATCCGTTGCGTGGCATCGCCTTGCTTCGTCAGGCTCCTTACAACCGTTTCACCGCTTGCCGGGACGACGAAGCCTTTATCACCGTCTTGCCGGGCTGTTCTGTGATACGGAAAGACAGCATCTTGCATGATGCATTATGCCGCACTTTGGCAAGTGTGGTGACGGAGGTGCCCGTAGGCATCTTGGAATGCTTGCCCGATAAAGAAGCAGCCGCCGTGTTGCGGAATGCTTTTTCATCATGAACTCGAAAACTCAAAAAACTTAAAAACATAATGCGTAACAGACAAATCTTACTTATCTTGATGGCAGCCCTGATGCTGTCATCGTGTGCGTCCCGCAAACATTTTGTTTACCTGCGGGACATGAAGGCCGATACACGTTATCCGGTCGTAGAGAAATACGAAGCCATTATCCATCAAGACGACCGCCTTGCCATCACGGTAAACAGCAAGCTGCCCGAACTGGCGTTGCCCTTCAACCAAGGAGGAGGTGTGCGGCTTACTGCCGAAGGCGACATTGCTTCTGCAGGTGTCTCTGCCAGCCAGGAGAAAGGGTACCGTGTAGATGTAGACGGGAACATCGATTTCCCCATCCTCGGCAAACTGCACTTGGAAGGGCTGACCGTGCGCAACGCTACTGAGCTGATCAAGGACCGGATTATCGAGGGCAATTACATCAAGGACCCTACGGTATCTATCGAGTTCCTCAACTTTAAATACACCGTGTTAGGGGCGGTAGGGCAGACAGGCACTTTTACGTCCGATGGCGACCAGGTGACTTTGATCGACGCGATAGCCAAGGCGGGTGACTTGACTGCACAAGCCAGGACCGACCGCATCATGGTCATCCGTGAGATAGATGGTGAACGCCAGATGTTCATGCACGACATCGGCAGCGAAGCCATCTTCCATTCGCCGTGTTATTACCTGCAGCAGCACGACATTGTCTATGTAGAGCCGAAATACCGCCGCAAGAGTGGAGAAGACCGTGGCTGGCAGGTGGCTACCATCCTCATTTCGCTGGCGTCTGCCATCTGCTCCATTTTCTGGGCGATAAAGTAAAAAAACACTATTAACCATTAACAATCAATTATCCGAATGACTTCTACCGGTAAAAACAACGAGCAGGGACTGAACGTGGTAGACCTGCTGGCATTCTTTGCTTCCAAATGGAAATGGTTCCTTCTCTCGGTGGCACTTTGCGGAGGGATGGCATGGCTATGGTACGCCTGCACGCCTTTCACGTATTTCAGTTCGGCTACTGTCATCATCAAGGACCCTTCCAACAAAACCACTACCGCGGCGGGACTGGACCGCTACGACTATGTGGTGAACAAAGTGAACGTAGCGAACGAAATCTTGCAGTTCCGCTCCAAGCGGCTGATGCGCGAGGTGGTGCAGCGCATTCATGCCGACGTGAGCTACCAAATGAAAGACGGGCTGCGCTACAACGAGCTTTACACCCGTTCGCCTGTCATTGTGAGCTTCCCCGGCGCGCTTCCCGCCCAGGCGTTGGCGTTCACCCTTACGCTGAAAGATAAGGAGACTGCCATTGTGTCCGGCTTCGAGGGAGCCGATGAAGAACAGGCATGGGAAGTGAAGCTGAACGACACCCTCACCATTGAGGGAAGCCGCATAGTGGTGACCCCGTCCAACTTCTTTGCGCCGCGCTGGAAAGGTGTAGACATCAAGGTACGCAAGTCGCCCGTCGATGCCGTTGCCGCCGTTTATCAAGGCGGGTTGGGCATCCGGCAGGAAGAAGACGAAGCCTCCATCCTTACCCTTTCGCTCAAGGACAGTTCGCCCCAGCGTGCCGAAGATGTGGTAAACACCCTGATAGCCGTATACAACGAAGCCGCACTGAAAGACAAAAACCAGGTGGCGGTCAATACTGCCAACTTCATCAACGAGCGCCTCATCATCATCAGCCAGGAGTTAGGCGACGTGGAGACCGACCTCGAAACCTTCAAGCGGGTGAACCAGGTGGTCGATATCGAGACTTCCGCCAATATGTATATGAACGAGTCGCAGAAATACAACACCGACGCATTTGAACTGGAAACCCAACTGCGGCTTGCTGGTTACATCAAGGAATATCTCACCGACCCTAAAAACGATACCGAACTGATTCCTGCCAATACGGGCATCAGCGACATGAATATCGAAAACCAAATAGCACGCTACAATACCGCCAAGCTGCAGCGCGATAAGCTGGCAGGCGAAAGCAGCGAGAGCAATCCTGTGGTGGAAGAGCTGAACAACCTGTTGCGTGCCACCAAGCAGAACATCATCCGTGCTGTAGACAATCTCATCGTAAGCATCGAGGTGAAGCGCACCGATGCGCAAAGCCGTGAGCAGCGGGCACAAGGACGGGTAGCTGCCATCCCTACCAAGGAGCGGCAGATGCTTTCCATCGAGCGCCAGCAGAAAATCAAGGAGTCGCTTTACCTCTTCTTGCTGAACCGCCGCGAGGAGAATGCCCTTTCGCAAGCCATGGCAGACAATAACGCCCGAATCATCGATAGTGCCGAAGCAACCGGGTTCCCCATTGCTCCCCGGCGCAACCGCATCTTGCTCTTAGGCATACTGGCAGGGGTGGCGATGCCCGCTTTGTGGTGTCTGGGCATTCTTTTTATGGATACCCGCGTGCGGAGCCGTAAAGACCTCGAAGGGGTACTCACCGTGCCCTATTTGGGCGAAATACCCTTAGACCGTGAAGGCGGAAAGAAAGGCAAGCCCCGCAGGGTGCCCGCCGTATACGGGAGCGAGGGCGACATCGTGGCAGAGGCGTTCCGCATCCTGCGCACCAATATGCAGTTTATGGCGCGCCACGGCCGGCCCATGCAGGTCATTACCTTCACTTCGCTCAACGAAGGAGCCGGGAAGACCTTCATATCGGGCAACCTTGCCATGAGCTTCGTGCAAGCCAAGAAGCGGGTCATCCTTATCGACCTCGACATCCGTAGGGGTACGCTGAGCCATATCTACCGCCTGCAGAAGCGGGGCATGACCAATTACCTGGCAGACGCAAGCCTTACTGCCGACGATATCATCCAGCATCAGGAGAAGTTTGACATCATAGCCGCCGGCAATGTCGCCCCCAATCCTGCGGAACTGCTGATGGACGAGCGGCTGGACCAGCTGATAGCCGAACTGCGCAAGCGATACGACTATATCGTGGTAGACAGTGTGCCGATAGGCATCATAGCCGACGCTACGATAGCCAACCGCATAGCCGACCTTACGGTATTCGTGGCGCGTGCCGGCAAACTGGACCGCCGCCAGCTGCCCGACATCGAACAAATCTACCAGGAACAAAAGCTGCACAACATGGCATTGGTGCTCAACGGTGCCGACTACCGCCACCGCTACGGTTATCACTATTATGGCTACTACGGCCACTACGGCTACCGTTACGGCTACGGCAAGCAGAAAGGCTGATTGCATATTTACGTGACGGACTTTGTCACGCTGGATGTGTAGTCTGCAATTACCCTGACAAAAGCGATTATTTAAACATAAACAACTAAAAACGTATAGCTATATGAAAGAACTATTGAAAGAACAGTATGAAGCTCCCGCCACCAAGCGGACGAGAGTGGAAATGGAAAACGGGATTTGTGCGACATCGGTACAGGCTATTCCGAGTGGTGATGTCGGTAAAGACCGTCATGTGGAAATCAACCGGCAAAAAGTCGGTGAAAGTTTTGATTTTACTACTCCAGGAAATAATTCATGGGATTCTATGGAATAAAAGTAAGAAAGATGAAAAGTAGGTTATATTATTTGTTTTTGTTGTGCGCTGCTGGATTTTTTATTACCGGTTGTAGCGATGACAATCAAGAAAATGTTTCTCCCAACCCCATCCGTCCGGGAGAAGCGATACAGTTCAGTGTCGGCGAAGTGAAAAGTCGTACGGCATATGACGAAATGGTTGACGGATGGTGGACATTGAACTGGAATATAGGCGACCAAATAGGTATTTATACCGAATCTGAATTGGTTGAGAAACGAGGAGGAGGCGATAAGAAAGCCGGTTATGAAATAACGGATTCGATTCCTGACAATCATGAACATCATGGCTTGATTGAACCTATGGAATCACCGTTGATATGGTCTCTTAATTTGAAAGACGATCAACGTAGCGAGAGTTGTACATTCTATGGTGCTTATCCATTGGAAAGGATATCTTCTTATCCAGACCCGAATAGCAGTGAAAAATTGTTTACGATGAAATATGTCACCGACCAAACGGTAAGGGTAACATCGATGGAACAAGGCGTATACCAAACTACCCCCGACATGAAGAACGCTTACATGATAGCTAAAAACACGATACAACCCGACGGTGACCATGTATTGTTGGACTTCGACCCCATCATGACAACGTTGGACATTACCGTGACTGCCGGAAAATACGAAGTGGCTACGGGTATCATCGACCCTGTCACGATAACGGGAGTCAGCGTTATCATTCCACGAGGTTTGGAAGGAGGGGCTATTGTTTATAACACAGCAGACATGGAGGGAGACGGGAATGTAAACCCTGGTGCCAAAGGAAATCTGTATAACACAATGATAGGAGAAGACCATTCCGAATCCATTTTCGTTAACTTCGATAACGAAATCGAAACGATTGAGATCAACGGCAAACAGGAACACCGAAGATATGTCGAGTTGCACGAAGGAGAGTCGGTTAAGTTGATGGCATTTATTCCTCCGGTAACCATTCTTCCTGGCGGAAAGTGTGCAAAAGTAAAAGTGCATACAGCCGGAGGTTTCAGTTTCTATCAAGATTTGGAGACAAACGGGAATGGTACGCTTTCACCCCATACCCGAATCAGCATCCAGTTGCCTGATATCTCTCCTTATATGCCGCATACCAATGAATGGATGTCTATGCTGGATGATAATATGCTTTTGTTTCAGACATCTATACCGGGGGTTAAGCTTAATGAAGATGCAGACGTTACTCTAGTAAAAACTTTGTTAGATTTGGGTGTGCGTGCGTTTAATGTTGATAAGGTTGTATACAACCATAAAGAGGGAAGTGGTATACTAGCTGGTTCTCATAAATGTATAGAGGAAGGTATTCGTACTGCTTTTAAAAATTTTTTAGATGATTATCCAAGCGAGTTTATTCTGTTTTTTGGTGATGATAATTTTAAAGATTGTTGTAATTATCATTTTGGCTCAGATAAGTGGCTCAGTCCAGGCAGCGATGATGTAACACTAAGTGTTTCTCAAGTCAGAGGGAAAATGATTGGCTGGAAATCTCCTGAATGGTTTTTTAAATTTGATGAATCGACTTTGGACCCAGATAATTATTTGTTTCATCGGATAGAAGTTGAGGATGCTAGTGATTTTCAGATTTCAACAACAGAAAAGTATAAAGCTTATGAAGAAACTCTGGGACTTTATTCTAATAAAACAGGTTATGTTGCGCAATATATTCAAAAACAATCACTAAATAAAGCCATCTACAATAAAATAGTCACCACAACCGGAGATAAAATCTATACAGGTATCGTTACCCTCCCTTATAGCGAAAATTCACCTGTAAACGATAAATCTGTATGTGGCGACTTGTTGCTGCAAGCTATCATAGATTGTAACTTCAGATACTTGCATGCACGTATTGAAAAGTAATATATACTTCATCGGCAAAGTAATATATATCTATCGGCTCTAGAAGATATATTCATCGGCGGTTGCAGTATATATTACTTTTTCGGGGATATGACAAGCTTTTAAAACAACGAAAACAAATGAACGAAAAACATAAACTTATGAAACCAAAAGACCCCGCACGCTCGGGTCGCCAAGCGTCCCGCCGTGCAAAGAAATGGCAAAGCCGGCTCTCCGCAGCCCTGCTTTGCACCTTACTGTTTACCGTCTTCTTCTCATCGTGCCGGGATGAGGATTTTGCACCCTCGATGTATTCGAGAGCGGAAGGGACAGGTGGTTCCACTACCTCTGTCGATGGACTTTCCGGCTTAACCCAAAACGAAGATGGCACTTGGATTGCTACACGGCGTGTGCCATTGGTCGGCATTGGACGGGTGATAAATAACATATCTCGTAAAAAACTAGAAGTTATTGCGTGGGCTGATGATGCAAAACAAATAGTTGATACTGATTTAGAGAACAGTTTTTCCACAAGCTCAGCAGCTGTGGAAGCTGAACTTTTGGCTTCACAAATAGTTTCTGTAGTAGATCAAGGACATGTGTATGCAGCTGGTCAGAAGGTAGGTTTTGTGATACAAAATGAAGGTGATGGTTTATTAGACCTCTCTGTTTTGAAAGGGTTTGGTTTAAGGCTTTATTTGGATGGTAAGGAAGTCGCTTATCAATCTTTTATGGAAGCGACTAATGTTGCAGACCTTGGCGTTGGAAACATAACCGGAGGTACTGCTAATCAGATGCAGGTGGTAGAAATGACAGCACCTGCAAATTTTGACGAAGTTTTACTTGAATATGGTGGTGTTGATGTTGATGTCGCAAATGCAAAAAATCTGATTGTTTATTATGCTTATGTGGGCGAAAATCCTGTAATCCCTGCTGTAAACAACTGTGCGGAAAGTCCTATCAGTTCAGCATATTTTCATGATAACGTAGCCTATATGACAGGAGCACATTGGTCGAGTTATGCGGGCAGGCCGAGTTTGATTAAATTGATTGATGATGACTTAGGTAATGGTATTGGCATTGAAACTATTTCTAGTTTGTTTCAACCTTATATGGCGATTGATTTCGGACAAGTTATTCCTGCAGGTTCGGAAGTCGGTTTTTATATAACCAACGGAGCGTTGCTTAACTTAAGCATTGGTGGAACAACCGAAATTACTACATATTTAAATGAAAATGATGATGATGCGGCAGACAATTATACCCTTACTAATATTATTGGATTACAATTGTTAGGAGGAGGTGCTTCTTATTTAAGCATCAAGACTACAAAACCTTGCCGTTATATTCAGATACAATTTTGGGGGATTAATGCGAATTTAGGTGTGACGGAAGTGCATTATGCTTTTGTCCGCGAAAAAACGGAAGTAGATGTTTCTTCTTATTTTAATTTGTCGGATGCTGTGGTTTATACGCCGAATTATCGTTTCCCTATTCCTCAAGAACTACCCGAAGGAGCATCGGTTGAGTTTATATCTGTAACCGGTCCGTCAAGTGCAGAACTTGAGCGTCAATCAGATGGCTCTTGCTTATTGACTGGAATGAATACGGCAGGCGACTACGTTGTGAAAGCCGTGTATAATGACGGGAATGGCAGAACGATGACCTGTCAAGCAACGATTACCCGTTTGGTGAAAGATGAGGAATTTTGTAGCATCCCTTTGACTAATAAAGATGAAAATGATAAAACTTATAGGGTTGAAGGCCATGAAGGATTTAAAGGGGTTGTTATAGGTGGTAGTACAGGAACCACTGAAGATTTGAGTAATGTAATTGATAATGATTTAAACAATTATATAGAAGACACAGATATAAATATTAATTTGATAGAAAATAGTCGCATTGTAGGTGTGTATCGTAATGAGCAAGGAACTGCTATAAATCAGTCTTTGAGTAATGGAGACGGTACATACAAAAAAACTCGTGTAGGGTTTGTTATTAACCGTGAATCTCCTTTCTTGGGATTGCAATTGTTGAAATTCCTAAGAATAAAGACACTATTTAATGGTGATGAACAAGAATTTGGGGTAGGCGAAGGGAATAATGGCATTTCGCTTGGATTGATTCAGGCGGGCGATTCTTCTACCCGATTGGCGTGTTTGAGTATAGAAACGGAAAAGCCTTTTGATGCGGTAGAATTGTACTATACGGGTTTGGCCGGAGTGGAATTAGGACATAAAATGCAAGTGTATTATGCGTTCTATGAAGACGCTACAAAGGATTGTGCAAATCCTGGGGAAAAATGTATGCAGTTGATAACCAATGCCAATTACAATGCTATTGCAACTTATTCTGTAGAAGGATTAGCTACAGCTCTTACTGGAGTTGGATCTTTGTCAAATATAGTAGACGCAGATATAGAAAGCGCATGTGATTTGGTAGATGTTTTGAACGTCGGTATAAAAGCAACTATTGGTGTGACATTCGATCCCATAACCATTAAAGGGGCTCAAGAAATCGGCTTTATTCTATCTGCGCCGGAAGGTTTGCTTGATTTGGATTTAATCAGTGTAAAAATTGTAAATGCATATCTAGATGGGAATCTGGTAGGTACTTCGGATAGTGGAGGTGCATTAAGTTTAAAAGTGGCTGGTATTGGCGAAAAACAATATCTTTCTATAGTAAACCCTAATTTTACTACTGAAGACGGGTTTACGTTTGATAAATTAGAATTGGTATTAGGCAGTGGAGTCGATGTGGCAAGTACAATTCGAATAAACGGTGTGTATTTTCTTCCAGATTACGATGGTGATGGGGTGGTAGATTGTGTAGAAGACGAGGCGTCTACTGAAATTACAGGATTGAGTATTACCCCTGCCGACATTTGCGTAGGCGATGCTGCTGAATTCAGAGTGACAGGCGGTATTGTCGGAAGAACATATCAATTGGAATTCAAAGATCAAAATAATGATGTAAACACAAAATTTGTAAATGTTACGATTAATAATTCAGGTTCTTTGACCTTCGATCCCCAAGACTTTATTCCTACCTTGCCGGCTGGTGAATATTTGGTCAGTCTTTACAAAGGAACGAAAGATATATGGAACGGGTCTTTTTTTAATGTGCATTCCGAAGAAACTACTTGGTGCGGTACTACTTCCGAATGGGATGAATGGAGCAATTGGACAAATGGAACACCTTGGAGTTGTACCAATGTAATCATTCCATCACGGACTGATTCACCTACCTATCCCAATTGGGACGGGATTTATCCTCATATAACCAGTGCAATGGATGCCAAATGTAATTACATTCATTTCGAACCTGGAGCAGAATTGGTAGGTCAACAGTATTTGGATTATAGTCAGGCATTTGTTGATGCACGTTTTAAAGTGGGAAGTTACCAATTGGTTTCTGTACCATTGCAAGGAATGGTTACCGGAGATATGTTTATTCAACAGGAGTCAAGACGTACTCCTTGGCAAAACTGGAGAATAACAAAGACCGAATTGGAGACAGGTACTATTCATCCGAACTATTTTATTGTAATCAATGATAATATGTCAGAATTTGCAGAAGATAAAAGTTCAGGTTATGAGGAATACCGCGTAAAACCGAGCATTTACCAACGCTTTTGGAACAAAGCGGTTTCTAACAGAAGCATGAGCCGGGCTGCTTACGATACAGAAGTGGATCCTGCCCTTAGTATGACAGACTGGTCAAGAAGCTTCAATGCCGTATCTACAGGTTACGACCGCGCACAAGGCTTCGCGCTCCGAATTAGCGAAGATGGCGGCATTGATGTCGGAAACTATGCGACTTTCCATTTCCCGAAAGATTTCAGTATTTATAAATATTATACATCAACGGGTCAGGAGACCGGAACGTCGGATGCAGTTCCGGTTCGTAACAATATGGGCAGATTGATGATTTCGGGTAGTTTACCGGAAACTATTATTCTTGAACGTGAACTGGATGATACGGGTAATCTTTTTATATTTGGAAATCCGTTTATGGCGCATATTAATATAGAAAAATTATTTGAAGCTAATGAGGGTATTATATCCAATATTAAAGTATTCTATAATGGGGAGTATGTGACTATAACGAAGGAAACTGCAAATAGTGTTGTTCCTGCACAAATAGCTCCTATGCAAGCCGTAGTAATAGAAGCTGTAAATGCTGGTGCAGGGTGTGAGATAAATATCAATGACAATATGCTGGAGCAAGGAAATTCCACAGCCACAACCGTTACAGCTCCCAACCAACTTCGCCTTACCGCAACATCCCGCGGACATTCGGCGTCGTGTGTAGTCGTCCCCTCATCTGCTGCAAGCGATGACTACGATGCCCGCGAAGATGCCACCCTGCTGGTAGGCAGCGAGGAAGGTTCGGGCGTAGCGGTCTATACCGTAGCTGGTGGGAAAGCCCTCTCCATCCAGCGCATGAACCAGTCGGGTCGCATCCCCGTGGGTTTCTACCTGAAAGAAGAAGGCAACGTCACCCTGAGCTTCGACCCGCAAGGCGACGCATGGCGAGGCTGGAACTTGGTAGACCAACAAACCGGCAAGCGTTATCCGCTGGATAGTGAAACCAACCTTGGCACTGTAAAGAGCGGTGCCGGACGGTTCTACCTTGAACGAACAGGCAATTGATAAAAGGCAATTGCGGTCATGAATGGTCGGGGCGGCTGTCTTCCTTAGCGGAGGCAGCCGCCCCGCTTTGTTCCTGATGCGGGCTTCCCGTATGCGATACGCCCCGTAACCAAACTTTTAGAAACTGTTTTGAATTTATCGTGTGATGATTTGGGATGAGTTTTTGAGGCGGTTTCGCTTCTGTGATGAGGAAGATAGCGGGCTATCTGACGAAGAACAGAAGTGAAAAGGACCAAAAAATCGCCCAAAGCACACACGAAAACGAATACATCATGATAAGAAAAACTTTTTGTAGAAATTCAAAACAGTTTCTAATCCGGAAATCTGTGGTGAAAATCCTATCACGAATAGGGAAGTCCCTACCAATGTTTGGGGACATTCTGTTGCAGGAGGATTTTTATCCTTCTATTTTTGTGTCAGGAACTTTAAAACGTTATGATTATGAAAACGAAAAGATTTTTGACGGGAATAATGTTCGCTCTTTGCCTGGTGCTTCCGGCTATGGCTTCCGTTTTGGGCGATATCCGGGTGAATGCCCGTTTCCTGACCGACCGTATGGCGTTCGAACTCAGCCTGACGCAGACCCAATACAATGATTTGTATGAAGTAAACTATGATTTCTTCCACGGCATCGACCCGTATGTAGCGGCTATGGCACGACAGGAGGCGTATGCGCTGGACGCTTATTATCGTTATCTGGACGAGCGGAACGATGATTTGCGCTGGATTCTTTCGAACGCCGAGTATGTGCGCTTCATGGCGTTGGAGTATTTCTTCCGCCCGGTGTATGCGGTCGATCGCGTGTGCTATCTGCGTATTTATAAAGTGTATCCCAATCGGACGTTTTTCTATTATGGTCGTCCGACCCATTATCTGACGTATTGTGGCGGGCATAGCCGGCATCATAGGGGAGGGATGAGTTTCTACAAGGCACGTCATCCGAAGGTGTACCGCCATCCGGTTTATGCAGGTAATTTCCATAGTCGTCCCGATTTCCGGAGAACAGACTTTGCGCCGGGACGTCCGCTTAAAGGTCCTGGTTATCACTTTACTCCTTCAACTCCCCCACGTCCCGAAGCCAGACCGGGAAAACCCGGACATAAGCCGGACAAGCATCCGCAAGTAAAGCCTTCCCGTCCGCATAAGCATCCGGTAGTGCGTCCTTCACGTCCAGATAAACCAGACAAACGTCCGGCGGTAAAACCTGCCCGTCCGGACAAGAAGCCGCAAGCTCGTCCACATCCGAACCGGAACGCTTCAAAAGAAAGAGGAGACAGAAACTTGCGTAAAATCTGAAGATGGCGTATCTTTGGCGTGGATGTTTCATCGTATACAGATGGTATGGAAGGATATCGGTTTGAACAGGTCGGCCGGGCAATCTGCATTACGCCTGCATACAGACAAAAAATGGAATCAGTGTTCCTTGGCGTTCTTCTGTGGCATCTGTGTGCTATGATTAAAAGGTGTGAATCATGAACCGCAAACTAAAACAATTCGGAATAGGGATAGTCTTGCTCGCGATACTTTCGGGGGCAGGACTTTTTTTGTTGCGTGGCATTCTGTTGCGCCATGTTGCCGATAAGCGGATAGCGGCTTGTTCTGCCCGTTATGGCATCGGAATAGCGTATGCTTCGTTGAAAATGTCTTCGTTTACTTCCGTATGTGTGGAAGGATTGAGCGTGGTGCCTTTCGGGCGGGATACTTTGCTCAGGCTGGCTTCGGCGGAGGTGAAACTCGATTTTTTCCCATTGTTGCATGGTAAGCTTTCGATACGGGAAATCGATACGGAAGGACTGGTATGCACGTTTAAGAAGCAAGGTGTGGTGTCGAACTACGATTTTTTGTTCAGCCGACGAAGACAGGAGAGGAATGGTCGGGAAACAGGGGAAGAGGTTTCTGTCGGGTACGCCGGACGGATAGACCGTGCGCTGGAGGTATTGTTTCGCTTGCTTCCCGAAGACGCCGTGATGCGCCGTACCGTGTTGATGAGTGAGCGCGATTCGGTCTGCATCCGTTTCTATATGCCCGAGTTTGTATTGGATGACCGGCGGTATGCTTCTGATATAGAGGTGACGGAGGAAGATATACGGGGCAAATGGCATATCGGAGGTACGTTGGATACCGGCACACGCCGGATAGAAGGGCGTTTGGCTTCCGCCGGACAGGGAAGGCGGATTGTGCTGCCTTATATTCGTCCGCATTATGGGGCGGCGGTGGCATTCGATTCCATTGCTTTCAGCATGGCGCAAACGAAGCCTGAGGGAAAGGAACAACTTTTGCAGGGTAATGCCGAAGTGAGCGGGCTGGAAGTATATCATGCGGCTTTGTCGCCCGATACGATAGGTCTGGATCAAGGGAAAATCGATTATTCGATTCGGGCGGGCGAGCGTTTTATCGAGCTGGATAGTGCCAGTACTGTGTACTTCAACCGTCTTTCGTTTCATCCTTTCATACGGGCGGAGAAAGAAGGGCGTTGGCATTTCACGGCATCTGTCCATTGTCCGCCTTTTCCGGCGCAAGACTTGTTTGCTTCACTTCCGGCTGGTTTGTTCCGTCATGTGCAAGGCCTGCAGGCGGATGGAAAGCTGAGTTATGACCTTCGGGCAGACATCGATTTTAACCGGTTGGACAGCCTGAAGTTCTCATCAGACTTGCGTGGACATGGTTTCCGTATTACTCGCATGGGAGCAACCGACCTTGCCCGAATGAGTGAAGAATTCGAATATACGGCATACGAACACAACCAGCCTGTGCGTACTTTCTTTGTCGGGCCGTCGAATCCCGGTTTTTGTCCGCTTTCCCGCATTTCGCCTTTGCTTCAGATGGCGGTGATGCAATCGGAAGACGGGAGTTTCTTTTATCACGACGGGTTCTATCCGGGAGCTATCGGGGAGGCTCTGGCATACGACTTGCAAAAGGGACGTTTCGCACGGGGCGGAAGTTCCATTACGATGCAGTTGGTAAAGAATGTTTTCTTGAACCGTCATAAGAACATTGCCCGTAAGCTGGAAGAGGCTCTTATCGTGTGGCTCATCGAGTCGCAACACCTCACTTCGAAAGAGCGTATGTATGAGGTTTATCTGAATATCATCGAGTGGGGACCGCTTGTGTATGGCGCGGCGGAGGCAAGCCGTTTTTATTTTGATAAAGAGCCGTCGGACCTTACGGTGAGTGAAGCCATCTTTTTGGCATCGATTATCCCCAAGCCCAAACATTTCCGTTCGGTATTCAATCCCGACGCTACGTTGCGCGGGAATCAGCTGGACTATTATCGTGTTATAGCCCGCCGGCTTGCCGCTAAAGGATTGATGACCGAAGAAGAGGCGGAAACATTTTGTCCGGATGTGCAGATAAAGGGGAAGGCGAGGAACATGGTTCTTCGCCCGGATACGGCTGCCTGTTATTCGAGTAATGCCCGTGTTTTTTTTCCAACCATCCGTAAAGGAAGCCTAAGCATACGGCGGATACCAATATGGGCAGCATGAAGCGGAACGTTCCGTCCGCAGGCAAACTGTGTTGCATGAATATGCAGTACGTTGCCTGAATATTTTTCAGGAGAAGGGTATCATGTTTACGATACCGTATCGGTTATATATGGCGCGAGTGTATTGATAGGGGGAGGCATCGGGCTTATCGCCGCTTTCTTGATAGAACTGAAAATCGGCAAGAAAAAGACTCCTTTGGCATGAGGAAAGCGAGATTTCCCGCATTTCATTGCTGGTAGGTTCGTAAATCATTTGAATTTATCGCCCAAAGCACACACGAAAACGGATACATCAAGCCAAGAAAAACTTTTTGGAGAAATTCAAAACAGCTTCTAAAATACATGAATGTCCGTATGGGTCAAGCCGGCTGCGTTTGAAAACGCAGTAGTACTGCATCCGCCGGTGAAGTATATATTCAACCGCCCATGCAGTATATATCCATTTTCAGGGAGTATGTATTGGCCGAATGCGGATATTCATTTCTGGTTGGTTATATTGTCTTTGTGCTCTTTCAGCAAATCCCTGATTTCGGTCAGCAACTGGATATCCGCGGGAGGAGTGGGCGGCGTTTTCGTTTCCGCTTCTTTCTTGCGGGTCAATGCGTTGATGCCTTTCACCAAACAGAACACCGCTATGGCGATAATCAGGAAATCGAAAGTCACTTGGATAAAATTGCCGTATTTGATAGCCACTTCGGGTGTAATCACCTTGTCGCCTTCTGTTACCGCTTCCTTTATGACCCATTTCAGGTCGGAAAAATTCACACCTCCTGCCAAAACGCCGACCGCTGGCATGATTACATCGCCTACCAATGACGATACGATTTTGCCGAATGCTCCGCCGATAATGATACCTACCGCCATGTCGATGACGTTTCCCCGCATAGCGAATTTCTTGAACTCGCCTAATGTTTTTTTCATCATGTTATTCCGTTTTTCTGAATCTGACGATTCTGTTTGCAGACACAAAGTTAGTAAAATCAACGGAAGAAAAGAGAAATTAAGGAAAGAAACTTTGAAATGCAACAGAATACTTGTAGTTTTGCACCGCTAATTTCTCTACAGTTATATGAATCAGACCAGAAGAAGACATACCTTATTATATATTATATGGCTTGCGTGTCTTGCCTTTGCATTGCCTCAGGCCGTGCAGGGGGCAGGTAAGGAAACTACATTTCGCATAACGGTGCTGAAATCCAGCGGTCAGCCTCAGCCGGGCATGATTTTGAAAATTGCCAGCCGGACTCAAGAGTACATCGGTGATGCGCAAGGACTTATTACGTTCAATTATGAGATAGAAGAGAATTATACCCGCAAGGCATACCTGTATTTTCCGTCCGACCGCGATAAGTCGGTCGCTTCTTTTACGCTCGAACCGGAAAACACAACCAAAACATTTTATATAGATAGCCCGCAGGATATTGTGGCTTTTAAACAGAGCCAGCAGACATTTCCTATAGAGGGTATCGTAAAGGACGATTCGGATAATCCGATTATGGGTGCCGTAATAAGCATACAAGGGACTGGGCGGAAGACGGTATCGGATGAAATCGGTTTGTTCCGGATTGACGCGGACTTCAATCATCCGGTGACGGTGCGTGTGACGGGAATGGAAAATCGGTCTATTCCCATTCAGTCGTTTCTTCAGAATCCGAATGAGCCGTATGTCATTAGGATGTATCATAAAAATTCCAGCCGCATATATTCTTCTGTCGAACGTATGCCCGAGTTTCCCGGAGGCATGAAAGCGTTTCAGCGTTATCTGAAACGGAATTTGAAGTATCCGCCTCAAGCCAAACGGGACAGTATCGAGGGGGTGGTAGCTATTCAGTTTGTGGTGGAAAGAAACGGGCGAATCACTTCGCCGGTTATTGTACGGAGCCTGGAAGCGAGTATGGATACGGTAGCACTGGAGGTAATCCGCAATATGCCTCGTTGGATTCCGGCAAAAGACCACGGCATCACCGTGCGTTGCAAATACTCTGTGCCTGTGCAATTCAAGATAGAGCGTCCGAAACCTGTCCGGCCCAATCCTGCTTTGGCAAGTAAAGACAGCCTCACGCGCAAGGATAGTTTGCGGATTGACTCGTTACGTATAGATTCGTTGGGTGTCGATTCTTTATTGACCGATTCGTTACGTCCGTTCCGGAAATTGCTTGCGGGTGATTCGTTGAGACTGGAAAAAGACTCGTTGCACCTGCCTGTCGATTCCTTGCGCTTGAAGAAAGATAGTTTGTTGTTGCCTGCAGATTCGCTTGTAGTGCGACAAGATTCATTAATCGGAAGGAAGGATTCGTTGACTCAGGCTCCGGATGCGAATGCTACGCCCGATAAGCCAAAGAAAAGAAATATCTTTGTCCGCTTCTTCCGTTGGCTGTTCGGGATAAAGGATAAGTAAATTTAGAAGCTGTTTTGAATTTATCGCCCAAAGCACACACGAAAACGGATACATCAAGCCAAGAAAAACTTTTTGGAGAAATTCAAAACAGCTTCTATGCTTTGCGCATAGTGTATAAGTAATTGTTTGTTCTCACATTGGCACATTGATTTATCTGTGTGCCAATGTGTTTTTTATGGTGAGACATCGATTGGTTTTGTACATATATTTAGCAAAATCATACCAGTAGCGTCTTTCTTTCGGTGCATATACCAAAATGTGTAAGAGAAAAAACAATATTTACTCTTTTGCCTTTCGGAAAAGGCGTATTTTTGATACAAAAAAGATGCGCCATGGAAAAACGAACAGGCGCACAAGATTATTAATACCTATTTATACTATCAATACTTCGGTAAATAATTAATTAAACAATTAAAAATCAGCGAGTTAAATTAACAAGAGTTAGCATAAAAGAATTGGTCAAGTG
>ERZ779874.643-NODE-643-length-38636-cov-19.500609_pt1 | contig 38636 bp, 32 predicted proteins | sample MGYA00511031_ERZ779874 | MGnify/ENA primary metagenome ERZ779874 (study PRJEB29588, sample SAMEA2156850) | human gut metagenome | biome: human gut; feature: human-associated habitat; material: faeces | place: Denmark | collected 2008/2010 ...
CCATGCCGTGGCCGAACACGCCGTGGCGCTGCTGCTGGCGCTCGACCGCAAGGTGCACCGGGCCTACTGGCGGACGCGCGACGGCAACTTCTCGCTGCACGGACTGCTGGGCTTTGACCTCTACGGCAAGACGGCGGGTGTCGTCGGCACGGGCCGCATCGCCCGGGCGCTGATTGGCATCCTGAAGGGGTTCGGCATGGAGGTGCTGGCCTACGACATCCGTCCCGACGAGGAGTATGCCCGGACGGCAGGCATCACCTACGTCACGCTCGACGAGCTGTACCGCCGCTCGGATGTCATCTCGCTCCACTGCCCGCTGACCGAGCAGACGCGCTACATGATTAATGCCGACTCGATTGCCCGCATGAAGCCGGGGGTCGTGCTGCTCAACACGGGCCGCGGACAGCTCATCCATACCGAGGCGCTCATCGAGGGGCTGAAGCAGCGGCGCATCGGTGCGGCCGGTCTCGATGTCTACGAGGAGGAGGCCGCCTACTTCTACGAGGATACCTCGGACCGCATCATGAGCGACGATGTGCTGGCGCGCCTGCTGTCGTTCAACAACGTGCTGGTGACCTCGCATCAGGGCTTCTTCACACGCGAGGCGCTTGACAACATCGCCCGCACGACGCTCGACAACATCCGCACCTTCGCTTCGGGGGCTCCGCTGGTTAACGAGGTGCGCTTCGAAGCCTGAGTGCCGGGTCGGGATTCGCTTCAAGGTGGCTGCTCCTGTTTTCGTCGGGACGGGCCCGGCGGCTGCGGGACGACTGCTTTTGGATGCGTTTGAGGCCCGCAGCTCTTGCAACAGAGAAAACCGAATCAATCGAAACGGTATGAAAAAGATACTGGTGATATCGTCGAATCCGCGTCGGGACGACAACTCCGACACGCTCTGCGCCCGGTTCCGGGCCGGGGCGGCCGAGGCGGGCCACGAGGTGGCCGAGGTACTTCTCGGCGACCTTCGAATCGACCCCTGCCTGGGGTGCGGCAACTGCAGCGTCGAAGGCGGTGTCTGCCCGCTGCAGGACGATATGGCCCATCTGGCCTCGCGGATGGTCGACTCGGAGGTCATCGTGCTCGATACGACGCCGCGGGCCTGCGCAATGGGCGGCCCGATGAAGAACTTCATCGACCGCTGCTGTGGCTGCCGTCACGAAATCCGTGCGAAGGAGTTCTGCATCCTCCTTACGGCTGCGGGGCGGGATGTGTGGCAGGCGGAGCGCACCGTCAATCGGCTGCGTGGCTTTGTCGGCAGTTTCGACTCTTCGCCTCTGAAGGGGATAGTCTGCGACGCCGCCCGGCAGCCGGGAGCCTCCGGGTCGGAACAGCCCCTGCAGGAGGCCTGCGAGTTGGGTCGGAGCTGCTGATTGGCAGTCTCTGTCGGACATAACAAAGCAAGCCGCCGCAACGGAATTTTGGAACCGTTGCGGCGGCTTCTTTTTTGGAGGGGCGCTACCCTGCTGCTCCTGCCCTTAGGCGGCTTTGGCCGTAGAACCGGCAACCCTGCCGGCAGAGCTGCCCGCCCTGTCGGTTACTCTTCGCTGTCTTTCTTGTCGGGAATGGGATATGGCAGCTCGGCCGCTTTGTCGCCCATCTGCTCGAGATAGGCATCGTACATGTCGAGAATCCAGGCGTCGTTCTCCTCGGCCTCCTTCTTGTGGACCTTGCCTTCGGAGCCCTTGAACCACTTCTTGCAGAACTCCTTCAGACCGGGATAGCGGTCCTTCATCAGCACCGAGTTGACCAGCATGTAGGGATAGACAATCCCTTCGGGGTCGTTGTGGAAGCGGACGCCGTAGTTGGTCTGGAGCGAGCGGCCCATGCCGTTGAATCCCGATGCGACCCAGATTTTCCACCAGTAGGTTGTGGCGTTCTTACCCACCTTGTCGACGCAGAAGAGCCTCTGCATCGTGTGGTAGCGGCTTGCAAAGTTGGGCCGGGCGAGCGGATGCGACTCCCAGCGCAGACCGTCGGGATGGTCCGCCGTGGTCTCCACGTAGTCGATGCTCACCACATCGTCGGCCGTATATTGAATCGGCTCCTTGTCATCGGGTGTCCGGGTCACTTTGAACGAGTAGTTCTCCTTCTTGAAGACCGAATTTTCGGCATGCCAGCCCCTGTGGACATAGCAGTCGACCTTTTCGCCCGACTAGAGGGTGACAATCACGTGGTCCGACTCCGCATCCGCGGGTTTCCGGGCTTCGGCATGCGTCGCGATGCCGACGGTGGCCGCCAGGGCCAGCGCACAAAGGAAGAACGATTTCATACGGCACTATTCTTTTACAGGTTTTTCTTCGTCTGCGGGACAGTAGTTTTCGAGCATCAGAATCGTCCGGCTGCGGTCGCGGCTCTCCGACCGGAGAATCTCGGCGGACAGTGCGGGGTCATCGGCCACGTAGGCGGCCACCGACTCGCGGAAGCGCCCCTTGCCCTGACGGCTGGCCGACCCCGCGTCGTAGAACTCCTCCTCGCCTGCCTTGCGCAGGTAGTAGGCCGTGCGCGAACGGCTCAGCGAGCGGTACTTGACCAGCACCTCGATGCCTCCGTTCGAATCGATGCCGTAGCCCTTCTGTGCGAAGACCCCGACGCAGATGTACGGCGTCTCGAAGTAGACCCACAGCCAGCCGACCCCGGGTGCCGGGATGAACTTCTGCCGGTGTTCGGGCGCCGTTGCATGCCAGCAGACCATCGAGTCAATCTCCTCGTATTGGTAGACCTCTTTGCTCTTGTCCTTGTAGAAAGCGCGCCGCAACAACTTGACGTCCTGTGCGTGTTTGGGGAGTTTGATTCGGTCCTTTTCGCCGCATTCGATGATGCGTCCGTCCTAGAGATAGATGCGCCCCTGGACGGTCGAGGCGGCGTTTACTGAACTGATTGTCAGGACGCTAAGAAGCGTCAACAGCGTGATGCGAAAAATCCGGATGACTTGTCCTGAAAAAACTTTACAGTTTACGCTAAATGTCCTGACAGGACTTTACAGTTCTTTGACATAAACCTGAAATAGCTTGACAGTCGGGATGAAAATAGCATTAGACTGACCAGGCTTGACAAATAGGTCTTTCCAAAAGTACTACATATTCTTGACATGGAAAAATAAATGAACCGTTTCTGGCTTGACATATCTAATCAGATCCCGGACCATTGCCTGCTATTCCTTGACTTTCCGCTCCCGCAGGCAATGGGACGAACACCTCCTTCCCCTTACTTTGAGACGGGTAGTTTTTCCACTTGCGCTGGGTCGCGATTCCGCTGCGATGCACCAGATCCGGCGTCAGATAACTGAGGCTCTGATGAGGCCTCAGGCTGTTGTACAGACCGATGATCTGCTCGACATACGCCTGGGCCTCGGACCAGTTTCGCAGAGGACGTTTATCCAGCCATTCGGTCTTTAAGATGCCGTTGACCCGTTCGGCCAGGGCATTTTCCAGTGAATCGCCGCTTTCCGTCATGCTGATCAGAATATTGCGTTTGTTCAGTTCCTTGATATACGCTTGATGGCAATATTGGACACCGCGGTCCGAGTGATGGATCAACGAGTGCCCCTCGGGTAAGGTGCGCAGCGCCATCTGTAAGGCTCGGAGAGCTCCGGCTGACGAGAGGTCGCGGGAAAAATCCCATCCCACGATCTTGCGCGAGCAGGCATCGGTAATCAACGCCAGATACACAAATCCATAACCAACACTTATGTAGGTGATATCGCTGACCCATAGCCGATTGGGCGCAGAAGGCGTGTAGTCCCGAATCAGATTGGGGTATTTGTGGAATCTGTGGCGCGAGAAGGTGGTCTTGCGCTTGCTGCGCGGCCGATGAACCAGCATCCGGTTCTCGGCCAGCAAAGCGGCAAAGGCATCGCGACCGATGGAGATTCCCATCGCCTCGAATTTGGGACGCAGGTAGATCCGCAGTTTGTTAGCCCCCATGCGGGGAAAATCGACGCGGGCCGCACGAGCCAGCGTCAGGATGATATCCGACTCCAACATCTTGGTTTGCTTGTATTTCAATCGTTCGTAGTATGCCTGACGGGTATAGCCAAACAGTCCGCAAAGTGCATGCAGTCCATACTGTGGATGATGCTCCTTGACTACTTGGACTGTTTGGCTCCAGATTTTTTTCGGATCGAGATCATTAAGTCGGATTCCGCCAGATCGATCATCGTTTCCAGAACGGCGCTGCGCATCTGCTCCTGTTTGAGTTGGGCCTCGAGTTCCAGAATGCGCTGGGCCATCTGCTCGGGGGTGAGGTCGGGCTTGTTCATGGTCGGGCTGAGGTTGGATACCGCATTAAAGGTAGCACTTTCCTGACGAATGGACAACTCTCCCAGAAATTCATGCCGATAAAGCCGGGACCAGCGGCTGACATTGGCAGCACTGGTATTGAATTCTTTGCCGATCTCAACATGGGATTTGTTACTCGTGTAGTAGGCCTTGGCGACCATGCGTCGGAAGGCCGGTGTGTAGACTTTTTGCTCTACCATAGCTTTACTCTTTTTTTATTTAACTTCCTTTTTCTCTGTAAAGCTATTTCAGGACAAGACAGTTCTTACGTGGCATCGGACCCCACACAACCACTGATGCAGAAAAAAAAGAGGAGCATCCCCTTTCTGGGAAAACTCCTCCTCTGGAGCGGAAAACGGATTTCCGACCCAAGCATATTCCTCATTCACAATCAGCGCATTACGTGAGGATTTCCCTCAAAGGTCACTCCTGCGATGCGGTCATCATGCACTCGTTTGCATCCCAATGCTTTCGACAAAGATAATGGAAAACTCCATTTAATACAAGACAAGCAAAGATGGGGATGGTACTGTTTTTTGAGTGTGGTGGATAATTATTGAAGTATTTGCTACAAGTCGGTCACAAATGCATAGATTGCAAACATGAAGAGGTAGATACCCCAGGCAACAGTCCATGCATAACAGAGTTTCTTCTTTGCAATCTCCCAACTGGGATTGGCCCAAAAATCACGTGGCGCGATGCTCATCTCGACGCTGTACTTATAGGCTATCAGAAATCCGATGATGGGCAATATACAGGCAAGCCCTGCCTGCCAGGGGGCAAACATCCATACGATTACATCAACAGCAACAAGGATGATGATACTCAACGCCAGCAAAATAAAGGTTAAACAGCCTACCATGACATTTTCTTTTTATGATTTAACAGGGGTATGTTTCACAGATGGGTTCTGCAGAAAATCGGCAATAGCCTCCGAGATTTTTAATCCGACAGTCAGTTCAATCCACAGCCATTGACCGTTAGGGTTACATTCGAGAAAGACGTACTCACCCAAGGGGGTAACAATAAAATCAAAACAACCGAAATTAAGACCCATCCGACGCAGGAACATCACGCATTGCGATGAAACGGAGTCCGGCAAGGCAAACGCTTCCTGCCTCAGCCCATGCTCATATCCCTGGCGCCAGTCGATGCGCCCAGTCTCCTCCTGCTGCGCCTGCGAGTCGATTTTGCAGGCAAAAACCTCTTCTCCTACCACCGTAACCCGCAATTCGAACGCCTTTTCGATGTACTCCTGGACAAAACTCACTGTTTGCGAGAAGGCCTCGTCCGGAACCTCCCGCAGAGAGGCCGCCGGGGTCTTCTGTGCGTAGAAAACATAGTCCACACCCTGCTTCTCATCCCAAATGTCACACACCTCAATCGGCTTTAGAATCAGGTCTGTGCACTCCCGAAACATGTCCAGAAACGGTTTCTTGACGTTGGAGAAACAGCTCCTCGGAATTTTGAATCCGACTTCGCGGGCGATTGCATATTGCAGCATTTTGGATGCTGCTGGGCGATCGTTAACAATACTGCCAATGGAGGGAATGTCCTTGAGCCAGTAGCGCAGGAATACCAGGAAACCGAGCGCCTCCTCGCGATTGTGCCGGTCAATCTCCGGAGTGCTCGGGTAGGAAAGCTTTTCGGGCTTTTCGGGGCGACGGTCCCAAACGGCCGTTATCTCCCTGTCGGTCGTTTCCAATCCGTTCAGCCGGCAACGAATCCAGAAAGTAATTTCACCGACGGCATCAACCTGCCAGCCGAACTCGTAATCGGTGAGCAGCGCCTCCGTATTCAACCGGAAGACCGGCACGCCCCGCGCCGACAATCGCTCGATTACCGGCGTAGGATGTGCGTCCTCCTTGTTGGTGATGATCAGAATCATGCTGTTTTCTTGATTTTCTTGTAATTGAGATGCATCATTGCACATCGTACTTCTGCAGCATGTTGTTTGCTCTGCCGGAAGTATTTGGTTTCGCTCGAATCTGTTTTACAAATGCGGTTTCCTGAAGAGTTTGGTGATAAGATATTCGAATTTTCCTGTTCTATCTATGCCGTACATGGATACAAGAACTTGGCATGTTTGGGCGTTGTCGGGGACGATATAAAAGTCGGGGACGATATAAAAATCGTATGAAACGTCGCTCCGTTTGAACAGACGACGGGTGTTGATGCACAGATGCTTAATGGGGATAACGTAATGACGCTCCTGCCGGCAGATGAAGCCCTTTTCCATTTGCATGCATTCCCGGTTCTTTTTATACAAGTCCAGGAGCCCGACTTGCTTGAACTGTGTCTCTATCTCCTGTGTGGTGTCTTTTGCTTTTTCCTTGCCGTTCTTCATCTTCAGGCTGACATATTCTTCGTCCCACACCGCATGTTGAATTTCTGCTTTTAAGTCCTTCTCATAATAGGAATTGTCCTCTTCGTTGCTGTATGTAATATAGCTGTCCATCCACGAAGAGGCATAGGCAATACCCGTTTTTTGTGTAATGACGTCGTCGACATATTTCTCGACCGAGTAGTTCGGTGCAAATATCTCGATTCTTCCTTGTCCATGGCAGTCCGGGCAAGTGACATGGCCATGGCCGTGGCATTCCGAACAGGTCCCTGTCTTGATGCGTTCTTCGCCCGAAGCAAAGTAACCATCCACATATTTTTCACGGCCGGAACCACCGCATGCCGCACATTTTATCCGGCCCGAGCCATGGCAGGTCTCACAAGGAACAAAGGGCTCGTGTGAGCGGGTTTTGTGTTCTCTGTAAAACGTGCACTCGCTTTTTATTCCTCCTCCATTGATAAGGCTCCCGGATGGCTCCTGTTCCAGAAAATCATAGTTATAATCCGCATTCCTCGGCGATTCGGTGAATTCGGGCGCGAAGATGTCATCGACAATTCGAGTATGAATCTGCGGGTCCCGCTGGCAATAACTGTCGCAAAAGATGCTCACCAGCAGTCGACCCTCTTCGACTTGCATGGAGGTGCCTATGTTGCTCAGCATATTTATCGTCCTTCGTTCATCCGGCGATTCGATGTCTTTTTTGACAGCTTTGAGTATCTTGGGCAATAGAGCTCTTATGGAGTTGCTGTCATGACGGGGCATTTGTATCGCTTCAATATAAAAATCATATTGAGCAAGATAATCCCATATCCATGAGGGGAGTGTGCTGAATGTTTCTTCTTTTATGTCCATAGTCAATAGTAATTTGATGGCCAATTGATTCTGGCCGTGAAAATTATGGGTCGTGGGGGCTCAATATTTATCTGTTGTGCGGGCAGCCTGTTCGGGAGTATATCCTCCCGGCAGCATCGGTCCGGCCGCCCCAATCCGCAACCGGCGGACCGAGCCTCCGGTTTCAACCGGAAGACTGGCACACGCAGCGCCGACAACCGCTCGATTACCGGCGTAGGGTGTGTGCGTCCTCCTTATTGGTGATAATCAGGATCATTTTACGCTCTTCTGGTCGTCGATTTCGTTCTTTTTATCACTCATCTGCGTGCGGCTGGGGAGTTTCACCCAATGAGTGATTTTCAGGGAACGGGTTCCAACGATTCGCATGTCATAGATGACCAACTGATTGACCGGGTCATAGACAATGGGCTCTTCCTGCTGAAGGGCTTCAATCGGCTGGGGGTTGGTGCATCCCATCAGCAGCGGCATCACCGTGCCGCAACTCGTTCTGGTTTGGTTGTAAAGCATAGCTTTGAAATTTAAAGGTTAAACATTTTTCGTTCAAGGCAAGCGCTTGACGTTTGGTTCGAAATAGGCACAAAAGAAGCGCGAACTCCGGCTTTTTATCTCTAAGGTCCGACCAAGGTACCCATACCACAAAAAGCGAAGCCCGCGCAGTACGCGAGTTCCGACGTTTGGGCTTTGTGGTACTTCGTCTTTTTACTTGGTCGGTTTAAGAGATAAAGTGCAAGCCGTCGAAAAAGCTATATGTCTTTCTTGTTTATGTCATAGGACAAATATAGCAAAAATTCCGTTCTCTGCGCAAGGCTTCGTCGTTTTATGGTACAGTTTTCATCATTCAGTCTCATTTTATCCGGTCAGGGCCAAAGGTAGCCCTCACATGGGAAAAATCACGGCTCATGTTTTTCATGAATCGACTAAAATCCGACCGGTCGTCGAGACCTCCCCGACTGACCGAGCATCTCCGAGCGGCAGTATTCGTCGAGTTGCTCGAACGAAGGCTCCGCTCCCTGCAGGATCATGTCAACCGTCCGTTTGCGGGCGATGTTCTCGATCTGTCCGCCGCTGAAATCGTACCGTTCGGCCAGTGTGGCAGCCATCCGCTCGTCGAGCGTCGGGATTATCGACCGCCAGATCCGGCTCTTTGCCTCCCGGGAGGGCTTTTCAAATTCGATCTTGTAGAGGAAGCGCCGCTCAAAAGCCCGATCCAGATTCTGCGTAAGGTTGGTCGTGGCAATCAGGATGCCGTCCAACTGCTCCATCTCCTGCAGAATAATATTCTGGATTGAGTTTTCCATCTTCTCGACGGCCCGCTGCGCCCCCTCCTGGCGGATGCCCAGTACGGCATCCGCCTCGTTGAAGAGCAGGATAGGCGCCCGCTCCGACTGGCGCACATAAGAGCGATAGCGGTCGAAAGCCCTCTTGATATTCTTTTCACTTTCGCCAACCCAGCAGCTCTTGATCTGCGAGACATCGACAACCATCAGATCACGCCCCGTGCGACGTGCCAGCTGGTAGACCGTCTCGGTCTTGCCTGTCCCCGGCGCTCCGTAGAAGAGGCAGGCAAATCCCTTGCGCATACCGCCAGCCTCCAGCCGCTGCTGGATATTGGCGAAATGTTTGGGATCGAGGAGTTCCTCCAACCGGTCAATTTGCCGTTGCACCGACGGGTTGTAGAAAAGTTTCTTGGCCGCAAAGGTCATGCCGTCGATCAAATCACTTTTCTTTTTAGTCTGCTGATCGATCAGATGAAAATCGGCGAACAACTCCTCCTTGGCTTTGTTCGTCAGATGATAATACTCCGAATCATTCAAGCCGTCGGAGTTGCAGTTTTCGAGAATAGTCATCTTCAGCAGGCCAAGGTTGCGATTACCCAAAGAATAGGATATGAAATGGGCATCGCTTCGGGAAAAGTAATCCTCCCAGTCGTGGGCTCCGACCATGTCATCATGAAAGTTAATGAAGCGATTGCAGAAGACATACAGAAGCAGTCGTTCCTCCTCGCAACCCTTTAAATCATAGGATTGAAACGCCTGGCAAAAGGCAAGTTGCGGATTAGCCTCAATCAACATGTCAAGTTCCTGTAACAGACGTTCCTTCTCGGTCTCATCGAAAACCTGTTCTATCCGATCGAAAAGCTGTTCAGTTGTCAAATGATCAATCGGTGCCGGAGTATATACCCGGTTCTCCTTGATGGCGTTCACCACCTCCTTTGGCACAGAATAATAGACCGAATGGTCCTCCTTAATGCGCCGAATGAAATGCTTTTCGACCAACATATCGGTTTCTGCCATCATCGAAATGATGCGTACCATACGACACCCCACCAACTCGGCGAAATCGCTGATTTGAATTCGGCTGTAAGCGCTTTTTTCCATGAAAAGGGCAAAAATCAGCGACTGTTCTTCGTTAATAGACATGCGTTCGGCGACAAACGTCAGAGACTCGCGGGCTTTTTCGTAGAATACCTCCCCGAGTTGCAATTCAATAGCCAGGTTGACGATTTGTTCGATCGCTCCGATCAGGGTCTGTTCAGGCTTCTTTTTATCCGGAAGCTGGTTTACTCCGGCTTCCGCATGGTGAATGGCACTTTGCGCTTCCGATCTCAGTTTCATGGCATCCGAAATTTTGATTCCCGATGCAAAGATCGGAGCAGGTTCTGCCAGATTGAAGCACAACCATTCCCAGAAAGTCTGTTTTGATCGGGCTATAACGAAATTCCCCGCTCTTTGAGTTCTCGAAGCATCGTTTCCAGTTTCTGCTTGATATAGCCCGCAAATTGACCGTTCACCATATCGGGCATGGCTGAACTGTCCCAGTCCTTGTATTTGTCGAGCCTCGCCCAGCCGTAGGGCCAATAGGCCGTAGGACTGCTTGTCATGCAGTTCAATTTGAACGGTTCGGGAACATGCAGTTTTTCATTCCCTTCGTAATAGGATATTCCCCAATAAAATTCTCTGAAATTGGAGGTTTCCGTACTGAACATAATTCCCGCCCGGTGCCATTGCGGATTGAAAAAATAGAGACTGGAATTCTTTACGCCTGACAGCAGATTTGACGTATATCCGAATTTCAGACCAAGCTCATCCGCTACGGTCTGTAACTGGGGGAAGACGAAATTCTGCAGCAGATATGCGATATACTCCGTTTGCGGAACAGTATAGATGGTTGCCGTTGCATCGATGTTGCGGGTCATTGCTTCAAGCAACGCCTGCTTGTTTTTGTCGTTTTCCATTTGATGAGTCAGTTCTTTGATCAGGTTGATGTACTGGAGGATCGTCTCCCGGATAATCGGGTGCTGCACGGCAATCTGCTGGCACCGGCCGAGCCAAGTCAGGATTTCGTCATTATAGCCGATCGGAATGTACGGAACCCGGTTCCCTGCGTCATCTACGCATGACGCCTCCGAAGCCTCCTGTCGGTATAATGTCAGGTAGATAATCGCAGACTCCTTGAATCGTTTCGCGTAGTTTGCATAGCGAACCAACTGTTTGGGCTGGTCGCCCGCATAGATCTTGTTTTCAAGAATGATAATCTGGCTGCGGTCGTGTGAGCGGATAGTAATATCCATCCGGCCACCCTCCGATGTCTCCTCGTTGATAGTGCCCGCCGACGCATCCTCGACCGTCACGACAGCCTTCTGCGTGTCGAAATGCCACTCCTTGAGTTCGGGAACCGACCCAAGAAAAGCCTGCAGAAATCAATCGCCAAGGCCATGGTTGCCGTCGGGATTCAGCAACTCGGCAATAAATGCCGAATGAGTTCTGACCTCATTCGTACGAAGGTCTAGCACATTGAAGATATTGAACAGTTCGCCGCGTTTCCGCTTCTCCTCCCGTTCGATTCGGTTCCGATTCACGATCAACCGGACTTCATCCAGCAAAGTTTGCAGGCTCTCCATTTTGTTTAGATGGTTACGAGTATTTTTCCAAATATACGAAAAATATAATGATTACCTCACGCAAAGAGAGGATATAGTTAAGCCAAAGCATGACGTATTTCAAAAAAAATAGTTACCCGTAGCATATGTCATTGTTTTTCCCATGTGCGCCCTATTTTTGTCGCATAACCAACTTCTTCAAAGAGAAATGACACTCTGCGATTTGCTGCACAAGGTAACCTGGGAGGAGGTACAGCCTTATATCGAGCAACATTTGGCCGAATGCCCCGGGATGAAGCTTTCGGACTACGAAAGGCTGTTAGAACGCCTGCGGTGCATGGCCCCCGAAAGGTGGATCGTGCCGGGCCTGTTTCGATTCTATGTCAGTCCCGATACACCATACAGCCGGGATTGGAAGGACATCGCTCACGATACGCTCAATGCAACGGGCCGCTATCTGACCGATCATGCCTTTGGGGTGCCATGGGCCGTTGCGCTGGCCACACGGATCGAACAATCGGGACGTTTCTGTTTTTTCAATAACGCCGAATGGGCCGCCTATTGTCTTTGGGCCATGTCGCGCGAAAAAGTCGAGCCGGAAATACCAGTCTCGATGAGCTGCTTGCGGCCCGGGAACAAACCTCGATTCTGGCAATGGCTCCAAGGTCATTATGCCGATTATCGAATCAAGCGTCTGTGCAGGCGGCTCCGCACACCGGAACCGACCTTGCCGGCCACCATCGCCAGGCAGCGCAAACAGTTGCAGCGTGTAGAGGCTTCCATCCTCCGTCTGACGGGAAGGGATATGGATCGGTTGTCGGTCCGGCTTATTTCGGAGAAAAAGCGGGAACGGATCGGGGAACTAATCATGGAGCGTAAGGCGCTGCTCAACCGGATGTTTGCTGCAACAGCAGAAGAGGTGGAACGCATGGAACGGGTAAATTCTCTGCTGTTGGATCTTACCCAACAGATGTATCGCCGCAGCGCGGAGCTTTACCGCAGGGTGCTGGACACGACCCTAGACAAGACGTTCGACGATGACGTTATGGTGGAAGGTTCACTGAAATACGGTTGCAACGGTCCTGATTCGGTGCTGCATCTGACCAACGACCACTATTACGGTTCGGATTTCACGCGTATGCTGCAAATCATCAGCTGGCTTTACTCGTGTGATGTTGACGGGTTCCAGCCAGAAGAGATTGAGTGTACATCGACGGGAAGTATCGACCCGGACGACACCCCTTCGATGAGCGATGCGCAGTTGGGATTTGCCAACGATTTGGACGACGGTACCACCTGGGCGGAGGGCTGGCTCGATCATCCCGCATTCAAGCATATCTGTATCTGCCATGCCGTACACGACATCTGTACGCACAAATGCTATTCGATTCCCGACCTGCTGCGTATGAACGACTTCTGGTGCGAGGTAAAAATCTCCCACCAGCACATTGTCGAGCAGGACGGCAGCCGATGGGAGTGGTGGAACAGTTGTTCGTTCGAAGAGTTCCGGAACAAATTGTTGTCAGAAGCAGCACATCGTCCGGAAGAGTACCGTCTCGGACAATATATTGTCAACCGTACTTCCGAACTGTTCCCCGATGTTGTCGGCAGGCTAAAGAACGATTGTTTTGGGGATGATCAGCAAATTGATGCCTATTTGCACGAGTTATTAGGTAAACTAAAGGCGCGTTGACAGTTATGCGATTATGAGAATTATTGTGCGAATATGATTTAAATAAATATTAATTGCGTTGTAATTCAGTGTATTGACATCATCTATTTCTGCCAAACGCAGAAACAAATATTTAATTTTGATCATAATGGATACTTTAAGCATGATGACAACCGGAAACGGACATGTTTCCAATTACCGATTCCCTTCTGTTGAACTTTTGGAAAAACGAAACGATGGAAAAGAAAAGATATCGATTGCGGAAATCGCAGAAAATGAAAACAGGCTCAAACATGCGCTGGAACAATTGGGAATAAAAATTGCCCGGATCGAAACTACAATCGGTGCGGCCATAACACGTTACGAGGTAACGCTTCTTCCCGGGTATAAGTTAAAACGTCTTGAAGCAGAACTTGCCTTGCCGCTTGGTGTACTGCGTGGACGTATGGCGGAAATAGATTCTTTCCGCCCTGCTATTATTATCGAGATTCCAAATACAAATCGGGGGACTGTATCCATGTATTCGCTTATTCAGTCCGATACATTCCGGGAAAACAAAGCGGAGCTTCCGCTGGCAATCGGACAAACCGTGGAGAATGCACCGTTTATCTTGGATTTGACCGAAATATCGCATTTACTGATAGCTGGAGCTACAGGTCAAGGAAAGTCTGTGGCTCTGCATGCCATGATTACCTCGCTGCTCTACAGCAAGCATCCCACACAGCTGAAATTCGTGATGATCGATCCTAAGAGAATCGAGTTTACACCGTATGGGAAGATAGAGCGCAACTTTCTGACCAAGATGGAGCCAGAGGAGGCTATCATTACTGATCCTTATAAGGTTGTCGATATGCTCAATATTCTCTGTCTGGAAATGGATAATCGCCTGGAACTACAAAAGGAAGCCAGCGTGCGCAATATCGCCGAATACAACGAAAAATTCACTTCACGGCAGCTTGACTCTCGGCACGGACACCGCTATCTGCCCTACATTGTGGTGGTAATCGACGAGTATGCCGACCTCATCATCTCCGTCCGCAAGATCGAGAATCTCGTAGCGCGTCTGGCCCAGAAGGGACACGCCGCAGGTATTCACCTGATTATCTCCACACAGCGTCCTTCTAGTAACGTTATCACGGGTATGATCAAGGCCAATTTTCCGGCCCGCATTGCCTTCCGTGTGGTGTCGAGAATTGATTCGCGGACGATTATCGACAGTCCGGGTGCTGAACAACTTATCGGTCACGGTGACATGTTGATTTCAGTCGCAGGGAAAACGACACGTGTGCAAGGCGCATGGATAGACCCGAGTGAAACAGAACGGATAGTACAGTTTATATCCGAACAGAAAGTATGAAAATGAGGGAACCATATATCAATGGTTATCAATGATACGTCTCAACATCTGAAAGTTGAATAGAGGACAATAATTGACTGCCCTTAAATATGTCGTTTTTAATTAGTTCGATATTTTGGGGAATACGAATAAATTGCAATGCCTCACAATAGGAAAATGCACCGACTCCAATCTCGGTTACAGAATCGGGGATATAGATGGACTGCAAAGAAGTACACACGCAAAATGCGGCTCGCTAAATTTCAGTTACAGAATTCGGGATATGGAAGTCCTGTAAAGAAGTGCATGCACTAAAGGCTCTATCCTCAATGATGGTTACGGAATCCGGAATATCAATGGTCTGTAAAAGAGAACTTGCTAAATGCTTTATAGCCGATAACCCGGGTATCCTTCTCAATTCGGTACTCAGACAGTCTCGATATTTACGGGTCTTTCAGCAAGGTCAAACGGTCGGCGCTGTATCCGGCACCATAGGCATCAATCCTTGTAGCGGATTCTTTCATCATAGTCATGATTTACAAGTTTCCCTCAAAACAAAAGAGATGATGTGTCAAATCGTGACACAACAAAGCGTTTGTTGCTGAAGATCATTATTTCTCGAAATGAATCCTCCTATTTCCCAATTTTTCTTTGCCGGATACGGTTCGTATGGTGATCATAATACCAACAGACGTCGAACTGAGCAAGTACCTCGTTGTTCCCGCTCCAACCAATCTCCAATGAATGGAACAGCGTGTTACGTTCCCGTACCCCGTTAATGGCAGTTATAGTTTCCAAGGAAAGATCCCTGACTTCAAAATCGGAGATCACAAGTACATCGGCTAAAGAATACTCATCGCATTGTAGCATTCGCAATGCTTCTTTCAGGGCTGGCTCTAGATCTGTCCCTCCATGAAATGAATAAGATAGAAAATTGACGATCTGGTCCTGCTGTTGCTCCCAGTCGGCCAGGTTTAACACTTCGATATCGATTGAATAGGAAATAAGATAACAAGCCCGTTTTTCGGCATGGGAACGCAGTATTAATCCGTAGCAGATGGCTTTGGCCTCTTTCTCGGGGATTCCCGACATTGAACCACTTGTGTCGAGACAAACGATATAGGGCCCCGGACCCAAAGGTGTAGTTTCCGATTGTTCAACCTGTACCTTGACAGGTGTTTGCGATCGGGAATCGAAGGTTTGCAGACGCCGTTCCACATATCTTTTATAAAAAGTCTGCTCAAGAGAGGAATCTCCGAGTAGAGCGATCTCTGTCGGCAGTAGCGCATTGAGACGGTTACTTTCCGCAATACCGTCAATATCGGGACTTGAGGCATGGGAAAATTTCATTACCCGGGAGGATGTCTGTTTCTCAAGTCGGATTTGACGTTCTTGTTGCCTCCCATTGCCACGTCCCAGTGCATCGAGCAGTATTTGAATGGTGGGATTCCTTTTGCAAACAGCCGACAACATTTGTAGCAGATTGAACGTTTTTCGTTGCCACATTCCCGGTTGTATACCCCAGAAAAGTCCCAATTCCATAGACGAATAGTTGCATCCATAAAATAATTTGATACGTTCTGCGATATGTCTTTCAATTTGTTTTCGAGCACGGCCCAGTATCTCTAATTCATAGGCAATCTCCTTGCGCAACAAAGCACTCTCCCAATCGGAAAGAAACTCCATCCGCAGATAGGTGTACTCTTCCATGCCGACAACAGGAAATTCATCAATATAAAACGGCAAGTTTAGTTCCTTCATGACATAGCGTTTTTGGAGATAAGGATACAATAACTCCCAATGTGCGGCAAAAGTTTCGTTGTCGAAAGCTGTGCAGCGAGTCAGCAACTCCTGTTCAGAACGATAGGGATTGTGTTGCTCGATGTATTGACGTGTACTGTCGATAAAAGTCGCAATATCTTCAACTACCAAAGACGCCATGCCGTCTATGGTCCTGCTTCCGTAAAGAATATGGGCATTTTGAGCAATGTCATCGAGTATCTGTCGGTAGTTTTCCTGAAGTTGAGTTGCTTCTTTCGCGATAGTCTTGTCCTGTGAATCTTCGGATACAACAGAGCCCTCGCTGGGCGAATTATCGGCAGATATCTGCTGTTTCAGTTGTAACATCAGATAGGTTTTGTATTGCTCTTTGTCATTCATCTTGGGATAGATAATAAAGCTGTGGTTTCAATTTTCGGATACGCAATATCAGTCGAGCAAGTTCGGATTTCAGATATTGAAACTGTGAATCACTGATAAATGGCGATCGTGTTCTACCTGACAGGTTATCGGAATATGCCTCTATCCGTGCCACTAATGTATCGAGCCGTTTGTCCAACTCCCGCAGCCATTCGAAAGCCTCTGGATAGAATTTTTTCAACGGATTCTCGGCTGAAATTTCCAGCGGATAAAAAACATCGTTGATTTTGATCCCGTTCATTTCTTTGGTTAAATTAACATACATTTCTCGGGGATGAACAGGACCTCGTTGAGCCGAAAGCACCTGTACATTTTCAGCGTGTTCCATAAGAACAGCCTGTCGTGTCTGATGCAAAGAGATGGATTCGTATTCTGAAATGTCAATCAATGTTTCTCCGTTTGAATAGCCCACAAGGTTATAATATTTCCCGTTGACAACGCGATAATTTGGTACGAGTCGTCTGATCGCGCCGGGTTTCTTCATGACGATGAGCCGAATTTCTTCCCGTTTTGAAAGGATGAGTTGATATTCTTCCTCAAAATCGGAAACAATGCTGTCGATGATCATCAGCTCAATTTTCGGAATAACAGTATCCAGCTGATCCGAATCGTCCCATAACGTTGTAGTCATCAGTAAACAATCAATTCGTTCAACTTGATTGCGTCCATTGAGAAAGGCTGCCGTCCGCAGTAGCCGGATAATTTTTTTCCATCGACGGTCAGAGACGAAAATAGGTTTCGACGCCCCATCATTTTCATTGCCAATGGGTTGCTTTAAACATCCTCGTATTTTGGAGATCAATCCCAATATACAAGAAGGCACCGCAATCCGATCAATCTGTATTTGCCATTCGGCATATTCTTCAGCTGTAATTTGCAAGGATTCGGACAGGTCTATTTCTGTGTCTCCAATCCCCAGAATCATTTTATAAAAGGCCTTTTCCGATATCAATGGCGGCACTACAATCCGAATAAGATATCAATCCCACAAGGCTTCCAACCCTTCGTCTTGGGCCGGAAGTTCGTTTGAGGCTGAGATAATTCCTTTTAGCGGCAGACGAAGTTCATGATCGCCGTTCCGGAAAAGTTTTTCGTTCAGTACGGTCAGTAAGGCGTTCTGAATCGATGGCCCGGCCTTCCAAATCTCATCGAGGAAGACCACATCGGCCGTCGGCAGATAACCCTCCACCAACCGTTCATAGGTATCTTCATTTTTGAGTTTTGAGATCGAGACCGGCCCGAAGATTTCATCAGGCGTACTGAAACGGCTCATCAGATATTCAAAAGACTGCGCATTTCGAAAAGCCAGCTTCAGCCGTCTGGCGATGAGACTTTTGCCTACTCCGGGCAGCCCTAACAGGAAGATGCTTTCCCCCGCAATGGCCGAAAGAAAGGCCATGGCCAATACATAGTCCCGTTCGTAAATACCGGCAGCCAGTTGCGTCAATAATTGCCTGATTCGTTCCTGACGTGGACGAAAAAGAGTATCTTGTTCCATTAAGATTTGCTTTTGTCTCCAAAGATCAGATGAGTAAGAGCCAAATCGTGACATAACAAGTGAGGATATTTTATTGGGAAATTTTTTCGGTAAAACTTTAACTTATGCTATAATTGAGCATTACCTTGTATTTATCTTTGTCTATAAATCTATGGGTTGAAGCAAATCAATATACTCGGGTAATATGGAAAAATTACAACGATTGCTGGATGAGGTCAGACTTATCCTGAAAAAAGCAGAGGTTGAAAAGAAAGAGGCGGACAGACGCGGAGAAAGCTTTAACATATTCAATGTTTTAGGTGTGACTTCCGACGAGACACGAACTCACTCCGCATTTATTGCAGAGTTGTTGGACCCCAATGGCAGTCACGGCCTCGGAGATCAATTTCTCCGATCATTCGTCGATACAGTTGATTGTTTGAGGTCCTGGAATTTCGACACGAAATCGGCCAAAGTTCACAAAGAGTTGAGTATCGGAGGTAAAAATGAGGATTGCTCGGAAGGGGGCAGAATCGACATTGCAGTTGAGTCCAATGGCAAGGCGATTATCATCGAAAATAAAATCTATGCCGGCGACCAGGAAAAACAACTGGTGCGGTATTACAACTACGGCACAAAGAACTGTTCGAATGGGTTTCGATTGCTTTATCTGACTTTGAATGGAGATGATGCTTCAAAGTATTCCCGCGAAAAGTTGGTCGTGAACGAGGACTATTACACAGTCGCCTATAATCATGAAATTTCCGATTGGCTGCAACGCTGCATAGAATTTTCCGTACGCCGACCCCTCATTCGGGAGACATTAATTCAATATCAAAGCCTGATTAACCAACTAACAATGAACAGCATGGACAAAAATAGCCAGGAAGAGTTGCTCAAACTCATGTCCGACCCGAAGAATATCGATTCAATCTGCAGCATTCTCAATCTGGAAGCGAGATGGCGGGAACGTATCTTCAATGTATATGTTCTTACTCCCTTGAAAGAGAAATTTAAAGATCTGGACATTGAACTTAAGAACAAAGGTGTCAACATAAAGCGCCCTGAATGGACGCAATATATTCGCCTGGATTGGGGTAATACGTTGGGTAATCATGCAGCCATTGGAATTACCACCAACATTGCCGGCCCCAAAATGAAGCAAAAAATAGATAGCTTCAGCGGCCCTGGGAGCCAAGCTCCCAGCGATTGGTGGCCGTATGGATGGAAGAAGTTGGATGGAAAGTATTGGGAAATACCCCAAATGATCAATGGTGAACTTGTCGATTATCTGTATCGTAAGATTCTCTCTATTTTGGAGGAGATAGAGGAAAAGCAACTCCCCATGTAAATTCTCTGATATATGAACTTGCTCGTTTATGCCGTATTTTGGTGGAGGCGAGCTTTTTTTGTGTTTTAGGTTCCAACAAGGCGCAAGGTCAGTGGTATTTTTGTATATTTGACGATAAAATCTCAACATCTCGATTCTATCGAATAGAATATACCCATTAATTAACCTAGTCATATGAAAAAGGGGCAATTAACACAATATAAAATCATAACCATAACCGCTGTCTTGGTCGTTTTGGCTTGTTCCTTTGCCATTTACCTGCGTCTGTTTACCGAAAAGGAACTCTGGTATGAGATGTTTGCCGCCGTACTTGGAGTAATTATAACCGCAATCATCACGATGATTCTGCTACGTGGCCAGAGTGACAATGACGTGGAAAGGGAAAGGGCATCCAAGATATTCGGAGAAAAGCTCAAAATCTATCAAGAGTATCTTTCCACGTTGTGCGATGTAATAAAGGACCGGAAACTGACCGATGAGGAAAAAATCCGTTTGGAATTTCAGACTTCCTATGTTGCGATGCACTGTAATCCAGCATATATAGTAAAAATAAGTGAGGCTGTACGTGACCTTATAAAGTATTGCTGCCCGGATGAAAGCAATGAAGGCCCAAAACGGATAAACCCTAATTTGTCCATGAGCGATTCGCCGGATCCGCTGTTGAATAGTCTTTTTTGCATTGTTGAAGCCTTCAGAAAGGATTTGTATGGCGATAACTTCAAATTCAAATACGATGATACGATGGCCACGCTAGTAAACTTCTCGAGTGCTTACCGGAATGCCAAAAGCGATGATGACAACGGGGGAGAGGAAATTGCCCAGCAGGCGGAGCCTGCCCTGCAGAATCATAATGCCAGCCAGTGGGACGATGCTTTGAAGAAATGGGAAGAGCAAGGGTGGAATCTTGAAGGCCTCTCTGACCGGTACGACGGCTTTAGGCTTGTAAACAGAACTGGAAATCCAGGAGTCATCAATGTTGGATTCTGGCATGGACATTATTATATTCAGGCTTCATATCGCAACGACTCTGATTTCTCAAAACCTTTGAAATGGGAAAAGGGAGGGCGTAGAAACTATGGACAGTGGTGGCAATACCTTGCTGAACCCTATTATGATATCCCGGAAAGACAATTTGTGGAGACCTTTAAGTCCAACAAGAATCTTCAACAGTATATCACTGATTATACGAATTTGTTGATAGATATCGAAAGTCGCCATCATCGTACTGTGACCTGGAAAGATAAGGTAAAGAGATACGAAAACTGGAAAATATTCATTTGGTATTGGGATATGCTGGCTTGTGAATACGAGAATGAGGAGGAAGGTATTCCCTATATGGATATTATCGAAAAAGACAAGAGTGGAATTGTGCTTATTCAACTCGCCAATCGTCAAAATGACATGGCAAAACTGAGAAATACAATGAAACGGATTGGATGTGAGAATAAGGAAAAACAGGAGAATGGCTATGTAATTCTGGAGGAAGTTCACTCTGTCATGGCGGAAGATGTCGCGGCAAGAGTAAACTATTGGATTGACAAGATCAAGCTCTAATTCTGCATTCCTTAATATTTAAAACAAAAAGAATCCGGCAGAAAAAGCCGGATTCTTTTTGTTTTGCGGCATGGTTACAATGCCGGAGCATGTCGTCCTTTATGAGGCCCGTTGGGGTGTCGTAAACAGTAGCCGGAGGTCAAGGATGAAATGCTGTTGGACGATTGCCCGCAGTATTTGCAAGTGTATTTGCTTTTCTCGCTTCCTTCATAGAGTTTATGTCTGCCTTTATGAGGACCATCCGGATGTCGTATGCAATAACCAGCGGTCAAAGACGAAACTGAGGAAAACTTTTGTCCACAGTATTCACAATAGAAATTTGCCATAGCACTTAAGGTTAGTTTGGTCTATCAAATATAATGTTTTTCTGTCAAAAAATGTCGACTATGCTCTTGTCTAACTCTCACGGGGACTTTGCAATTCAAAATTTTTCTGCTGTAATTCGATTGGTCGTATCATCCGACTCGAAGTCTCGCATCAATTCTTCCAGGTAATAATCCCGTATGCTAACCCATATCCAGAGATATAGCAGTCTGCGTCATTCTTTTTAGCAAATATATCGACCGGATATGCCAAACGAAAGCCGAACAAATCAAAAAATTAATTTAACCATCCGATAGTTATGCCATAATTTGACATATCACTATTCTATATTTGCAGCAGACAATCTGTTCAATGGGAACGGATGAATGAAATAAACCATACAACTATGTCAAAGAGTAGAAAGACGCGCACCTCATCGAAAAGCAATGCCGCCATGTTGTTTAACCGTTATGTCTGGCTGGTCGATACGATCTACCGCGCCGGGCGCATTACGTTCGAAGAGATCAACGAGCGTTGGCAGCGCTCGTCGCTCAACGAGACCGGTGAGGAACTGCCCCTGAAGACCTTCCACAACCACAAGAACGCCATCCAGCAGATGTTCGACATCAACATCGAATGCGACAGGCGGGGAGGATACCTCTACTACATCGAACATGCCGAGGATATGGAACAAGGTGGCGTGCGGACATGGCTGCTGAACACCTTTGCCGTAAACCATCTCATCAACGAGAGTCACCACCTCAAGCGGCGCATCCTTTTCGAGGAAATTCCCTCCGGACAGCGATTCCTCACGCAGATCATTGAGGCGATGCGTGACAACCGGACGTTGGAAATGACCTACCAGAGTTTTTGGAACGATACGGCCCATACATTCGAGGTGGCGCCCTATTGCGTCAAGGTGTTCCGCCAACGGTGGTATGTCGTGGCGTGCAGCACGAGCGATGATCGGTTGCGCATCTATGCGCTGGACCGCATCTGGGAGCTTCGCACGTCGGAGCATCTGTTTGTCCTGCCCAAGGATTTCGACCCGCAGGCCTATTTTGCCGATTCGTTCGGCATTGCTGTCGATGAGGATTACAAACCCGAGCAGATAAAGGTTCGCGTATCGGGTATTCAGCGACAATACATCCGCACGCTGCCGCTGCATGCTTCGCAGCAGGAGACCGAAATTACGGGCGACTCTTCGGTATTCGAGTTTTACCTGCGCCCGACGCTCGACTTCCAGCAGGAGCTGCTGACGCATGCAGCGAACACCGACAGTCAGATTGAGGTGCTGCAACCGCAGTGGCTGCGCGAACAGATGAAACAGATTGGATTAAGTTTGCTCAACACGCATAGCATCAAGTAATATGATTGTACATCCCGCACATATCACCTTGCTTCTCGGAGGCTACAACGGTTATGCCGTTTTTGGCACAGGACAGGGTCGCAACCAGAAATTCGGACTGATTGACCGGAATGGAGAGATTATAATTCATCCAGAATTTCCGGGATTTAGCATAAGTCCCGGAAGCCGATATGTCGAATTTTTTACAACACGTTCGTATATGCGGCCCCGTTACTTTGACTTGACCACGGGAAGATGGATTAATCATGATGACAAGCACCTGCTTTGGCCGATTGACGGGAGCGCCGGCAGATATTTTCGCATCTTCACCCGTCGTCGTTCCGGTATTATCGATCATATGGGCCGTCAGATTCTTCCGATGAAATATGGGTATGTCGGATGGTGTGGAGGAAACTTCATCGTACAAAATCCCAGAAGCGGACTTTTTGGAATTGTGACACCTGATGGAGAAGAGGTCGTCCCATTTTCCCGAAAATACGAGCGGGTCCTTCCCGGAGCCCTGGATGAGCCAACCCTTGTAGAAGAAGATGGCAAATGGTTTTATATTGACCATTGCGGAGAACCGATAGTATCGAGAGGAACGCTTGAGCTGCCGGCTGATAATGTAAAAGTACTGAATTATGCACAACATATCGAATACGGCATTAAAGAAGGGGAAGTATGGAAGTATGGGATACTCGATAAATCTGGGCATAAAGTGGTCCCTCCAATCTATGACGTGATATATAACTTTAACAAAAAATATGTTTTAGCCGGATTCTGCGTTCAAGATGCTCGTCCAATGGAAGGCCTGATAGATTTCTCGGGTAATCCGGTTATTCCCGTCGGGAGCCGAAACGAAGTCTTTTCCCCGATTTCCGGGGATGACGATTTGATAGTTACCCATCTCGAAAATCAACAATATTACAATACTGCAGACTCGGGGATTGTTCGAATAGGGGCCGATGGATCTTTGACAGAAATTATTCCGGCCATTTTCTGCATTCCCTATCTAGAACATACCGATCTGATTATAGCGTCTCCATGGCGAAGTGTGCGGGGTTACAGGGATCACAATGGCTTCGGGATATTTTCACTGGGCGGCGAGCTGTTGGTACCCTTTGAGTATAATGATATAAATTATATGAATGATAAGGAGCGTATCGCTGTTAATAAAGATGATAGATGGTTCTTCATAAACTCAAAAAACGAGCGGACCTTGTTCTAAATTTCTCATAAAAACAAACAAATATGATTTACCTTACATCTTTTACCTTGCCATCGCAGGAATCGGAAGAGAATTATTTGAATAAATTCTACTGGGAAAAGACTCCAGGAAGTAACTATTATGGCATACTCTATCCATTCACTATCTTTCCGGCAATCGGTCTGCGTAAAATTGATTTTGACCATATTACAATTTTTTATGGAGGCAATGGCAGCGGCAAGTCAACCCTGTTGAATATTTTGTCTCAAAGAGTCAAGGCCAACCGCAGCTCTCCCTATAACACCAGCGTTCATATGAATAAATATGTAGAGCTATGTTCGGTTCAAACGGATATGAGATGGTGCGGTGAAGAATTCAATTTGACGGGAGAACGTTCGTCTCAATATGATATTGGACATATAACCCGTGTCATAACAAGCGACGATATCTTCAAATCATTGCTCGCCGGGAGGATCAAGCGCGAACAAATCCAGGTTAAGGCAAATATGTTGATTAAACGCAATACGGCACTAAAATACGATGCGGAAAGCAATCTGAAGACACCTCGTCATCTGGACTTTGAAAGTGGCGCAAATGTTCACGAATACATTGATTTCATAGAAGCTCGCAATAAATCTCATTCTCGTTACCTCAGGGATAAACTAGGCAAGGAAGAACCTGGGCTCTCCAATGGCGAGAATAGTTTTCTGCAAATTTCACAATTAATGGAAGACGAAGGCGTCTACATTCTGGATGAACCGGAAAACAGTTTGTCCCCGGAAATGCAATACAATTTGTCTCAACTCATCCTCTACATGGCCCGTTACAACAATTCGCAGATTATCATGGCAACGCATTCTCCATTTTTATTAAGTATCGAAGGTGTAAAAATTTATAATCTTGATGAACGACCAGTCAAAGTGTGCAAATTTGAGGAGCTGGAATCGGTGCGATTTTACTATGATTTTTTGCGTGAACGGCTGAATGAGAAAAACTGAGATATAATATCCGGATGTAGACGGCATCCTCCAGTCTAGATACTTGGAGAAAACCGTCCTGATGCCATGCAGTTTAGTTGGAAAACAGCCTCATACATAAGATATCATTATCCATCTCTGAAGGCAGTTCGTGGTAACACGGATGTTTTTGAAGATGAAACATCTTTACACGGGAATGCCGTGCAGCTGCAGAATACAAGCCCAATCCGTCCGTTCCTGAATACACCCCACAAAACCGTGTCGGGCAAATATTCCGGGTTTCCTTTGCCGGGGAATTTTTTTGCGTATCTTGCAAAAAACGGTTCTGCCATGAAACGCTTCATCTTTCTGTGCTCCCTCTTTACAGTTTTTCTCGTCAAAGCTCAGGATTCCGCATCCATTCCGACGCTCCACCACGGTACGGAGTTTATCATCAAGGTCGTGGCTGCCGAGGGCGGACTCTACAGCTACTCCATCGTGCACGAAAAAGAGATCGGGAGTAAGGTTCTCATCTCAACGTCGGATCCCTTTCTGAAGGGGCAGATTCCCAATGACGAGATTCGCGGACAGTTCGGGACAATCGAGTCAGAGAAGGGGACTCGGACACTCCTGCGCATAAAAAGCGGAATCCCCGAACCTCTGACATTTGTAATCGCGTTGTTGCAAGACGAGATAAATTACGATGTGCTGGATCTGGACCTCTATCCCAATGTCCTGCAAAACGACTTTTGGTCCGGCCGGTTCGAAAAGATTCTGATCGGGGACCTCCGCAAAAAACAAGTACAGCTCCAGTTCGAGATCATGCGGGATTCCACCTGCATCAAGAATCTGGGTTTAGACCCGGGAAAGGCCGACACTCTCATCCGCAAGCAGCTCCGCCTCATCCGGAAGACCTTCGATGCGGACGAGGATCTGTTGCTATCGGGGATGGAAGAGCTCGGGCAGCAGTTCGCCTCCCGCCGTATCGAGCGGAGCTACAATCAAGGCATCGGCACCGATCTGTATCTCAATCCCCGGGCATATACGCTTGATCCACATCCGAAAGAGTATCTCCGGACAGAATGTCCCTATCTCTCGAATAACATCATTTATTTTACGGAGCAAGGTACCGACCGGATTCGCGTGATCTACTGGGAATGGGAAGAATTCTCGGAAATGGGCTTATGGTCGGAAAACGGCACGAACATCCGGCTATCTCTCTTTGGAAACGTCGACAGCAATTTCCGCGACCTAAGCCTGTGTATCTACCGGGACTGACGTCACACCGCAACAAAACGTGTTGTCGCCAAAGTGGAGAAGCCTGGCTGAGAGAGCCTCTAAAATCCGATTTTACGGCGTTCTCTCTCCGGTTGTCCGAGCATCTCCGAACGGCAATATTCATCGAGTCGCTCGAACGAAGGTTCCGCGCCCTGCAGGATTATGTCAATCGTCCGTTTGCGGGCGATGTTCTCGATCTGTCCACCGCTGAAATCGTACCGTGCAGCCAGCATGGCTGCCGTTCGCTCGTCGAGTGTCGGAATCATCGACCGCCAGATCCGACTCTTCGCCTCCGTCGAGGGTTTCTCGAACTCGATCTTATAGAGAAAACGCCGCTCAAAAGCCTTGTCCAGATTCTGTGTAAGGTTCGTGGTGGCAATCATGATGCCGTCCAACTGCTCCATCTCTTGCAGAATGATATTCTGGATCGAGTTTTCCATCTTCTCCACGGCCTGGCTGGCTCCCTCCTGGCGGATGCCCAGCACGGCGTCTGCCTCATTGAAGAGCAGGATGGGAGCCGGTTTCGAATAACGGGTATAGGCGCGGTAACGATCGAAAGCCTCCTTGATGTTCTTCTCGCTTTCGCCAACCCAACAGCTTTTGATCTGTGAAACATCGACAACCATCAGATTGCGGCCCGTGCGGCGTGCCAGCTGGTAAACCGTCTCGGTCTTGCCCGTTCCCGGCTCTCCATAGAAAAGACAGGCAAAGCCCTTGCGCATGCCGCCGGCCTCCAGCCGCTGCTGGATGTCGGTGAAGTGTTCGGGGGCGAGGAGTTCCCCCAGCCGATCGATCTGTCGCTGCACCGACGGGTTGTAGAAGAGCTCCTTGGCGGCAAAGGTCGTGCAGTCGAGCAGATCCCTCCCCTTGCGACTCTTGTGCTCGACATAACGCAATCCGACGAAAAGAGCCTCCCGGGCCGTGCGAGTCAGGTGGAAATACTCCGGATCTTCCAAACCGTTTGCGTTATAGGGCTCGATGATTTTCCGTTCGCACAGTTTGAGATCCGAGGCATTCATCATCCAGGAGAGGAACCGCTGCTCATCCCCCGTAAAATAGTCCTGCCAGTCCCGCATCCGGAGGTACGCCTTGCCCTTGTTTACGTAGAGATGGCAGAAGACGTAAAACAGCAGGCGTTCCACGTCTTCGGACAAATCATAGATTTGGAGCGTCTGACAGAACGGCAATTCCGGATTGGCTGCCACCAGCGCATCTAGATCGGCGAGCAGCAGATTCCGGTCCTCTTTCATCCGGTCAAGAATCTTCTCCATGCGGTCGAAGAGCTGCTCGACAGTCAGGTTGTCGATGGGCGCCGGCTCGAAGGCGCGGTTTTCCTTGACGGCCTCCACGACCTCCATCGGGACGGAGTAGAAGAGCGTGTTCTCCTTTTTGAGTCGCCAAATGAGGTGGCGCTGCGCCAGACGGTCGGCTGCGGCCATCAACGAGATGATCCGCACCGTACGACAACCTATCAACTGGGAAAAATCGCTGATCTGAATCCGCGGATCGGTGCTTTTCTCCATAAAGAGGGCGAAGACCAATGCCTGCTCCTCATCAAGCGACATGCATTCGGCCACATACGTCAACGCAGAATGGGCTTTTTCGTGAAAAGGTGCATCGAGTTTCAGCTCTACGGCCAGATTTACGATCTGCTCGATGGCGCCGATCAAGGTCCTCGCCGACTCTCCCGGGTCGTTTACCAAGGGCTGATCAACCTTCGTTTTCGGGCTCGTGCCCCTCTTCGTCTCAAGATGTTCCATCATTTCCGTATTTTTTCTCCGGCAAAGTTCAGTAGCCAATCTGCCAGAATCCGGCACATGTGCTCTTTATTCAAAAAATGGCATGCAATGGGAAAAATTCCTTCTATGTGCAATATTTTGGCACATAATTCTGCTACCTTTGTACCAGAAAAAGACAAACACCATGGCATCCAATCTCTTCAAAAGGTACATTTGGCTGGCCGACACGATTCATCGCTATGGCCCCATCACGCTGGCTGAGATCCGTGCCCGCTGGCAGCGCAGCACGCTCTATGACGGTCGTCCGCTGTCCCGGCGGACCTTCCATACCCACCGCGACGCGGTCGAGGAACTGTTCGATATCTCGATCGTCTGCGACGAACGCACCAACCGTTACTCTGTTGCCAACAGCGAGGATCTCAACTCGCACAACATCACAAACTGGTTGCTCGATAGTTTTGCCGTCAGGCAGTCGCTGCGCGAGGCCCGCACGCTGCATAACCGCGTGCTGGTCGAGGAGGTTCCCTCGGCCCGGGGGCATCTTCCCGAACTGCTCGACGCCATGCGCGAGAACCGGCAGGTGGTCGTTACCTATCAGCCCTTCACGGGGGACGAGGCCTTCGACCTCCGTCTTCAGCCGCTTTTCGTCAAGCTCCGCGACCGGCGCTGGTACCTCTACGCCGACAAGCCCGAAAATGCGAAAATCAAACTCTACGCGCTGGACCGCATGGTGAAGATCCGCGTGACCGACGATCGCTTTACGCCGCCCGAGGGGCTGGATCCGGCCGGCTACCTGGCCGGGGCCTTCGGCGTGGCGGTCTATGACGATATCCGCCCCTGCACGATCCGGGTCCGGGTCGCGGGCGACGGCGTCAAGTATCTCCGCACGCTGCCCCTCCACGCCTCGCAGCAGGAGGTCGAAACACATGACGAATATGCCATCTTCGAATTTTACGTGGCACCGACGCCGGAGTTTTACCAGGCCATGTTAAACTGCCACTGCAATTTCGAGGTGCTCTCGCCGGACAATGTACGGAAGGAGATACGGCGCATTATCGGGGACCTCGAAGCTCTCTACGATCACAACGTCCAGAAAGTGATCTTTCTCGATTTCGACGGTGTGATGAATACCGAGCGTTACATTGCCGAACGGCGCAGGAACGGGCTTCCGGTTTCAGACCATTACGGTTATCTGTTCGCCCCCGAGGCCGTGGACAACCTGCGGCGGATCATCGATGCAACCGGTGCCGCAGTGGTCATCTCCTCGTCATGGCGACTGGAGGGCGAAGAGCGAATGGAAGCCATGTGGCATGAGCGGACTCTGCCGGGGAAGTTGATCGGCGTGACCGGTCAATCGCAGTATGCCAACTTCGCGATGTCCGCCGGAGAGAAGGCCGGAGCCGCCAAGGGAGAGGAGATTCGCAGTTGGCTGAAAGGGCACGCTCCGCAGCCATACAGCTATGTAATTCTTGACGATGAGGCGGATATTCGACCGGAACAGCGACCGCATTTCATACAAACCGATCCCCGCATCGGCATTACCCGTGCGGATGCCGAACGGGCCATCCAGATTTTAAACAGCGAAGACCATGACTGACAAGAAAAAACAATACACTCAAAAAACAGCGACTTCGTTCCGGACGTTCAGCCAGCGGGCTGATGCTCCGAAAACAGCAGAGACCGTCATCCCGATCGACATTATCGACCAACAGGGCCGAAACTACACGTTGCGGAATGCCGAGGGATTGCAACTCCGGATCGACGAATCGTTAATCGTAGACAACGGATTGCATATCGATGCGCAAGCAGTGAAACTACTCGTCCCCGAATCACTCGTCCGCGCCTGGTTTGAACCGATCCGCAGAGAGCGGCAGAAGCGGGAAGAGCAACGGCTCCTGAACCTCTTTGCCGAATCGGTGCCGCTCATCTGGCGCCAGCGTGAACGGATTCTTGCCAATCCGCAACTCTTCGGAGCCCGCACGCCGATGCGCATCCGCATGGCCTACGTCTCGATGAAGGACTCGGGACCCTATCCGTTGGGCGTGGTGGTCCGGGCGTGGAGCGAACATGCGGATAACTACACGCGCCTATGCCCGAAATGCGGCGGGAGGATGCTGATCTACTCCTTCTCGGGGTCCCCGCTGAGTGGCCGCAGCAGCCATTCGGCCACCTGCACGGCATGCGGCTACCAGCAACTCCACGTTGACGAAGGCAGTTTCGGCCGCCTTGCCTCACCGATCATGCGTATCGCCAGCCTGTATCGGGATCTGCCGAAGGGCGATGCATTATCACTCGAAGAGGCGATCAATAAAATCCACGGTTTCGACACCAAAGATCAAGGATTAAACAAACAAGTAGTATATTTATAGAAAATTTAACCTAAAATCTCAATGCGATGGCTCGCTCTATCAGTGAATCGTTCATGAAACGCTTCATGGACAAAAACGATCTCCAGCCCATTCTGGAATATGTTAAGGCAGACAACTCGCTGGATCTCGAAATGAGAGGCAATTACGTTTCGATCTATTATCGGGGAGGTTCCGTCCTTAGAATATTCGAAGATAAAGATCATTACGACTGTATCGACCCCCGGTATATGCCCGGAGCCCGGATTCCACAATTCTCATTGGATAACATACATGCCTATCTTACCGAAGCAAAGCACATTGTGGATATCTACACAACCAATGTGAAAAATCATCTGGGAGAAAAGGATATCCAACAGATGATCATCAAGGAGAACAATTATTCATGCAACTCCTTCGATACGGATTATTTTATCATCGACAGCGAACACCAAAACGGAGACAAACGCTTCGACCTCGTTGCCCTGGAATGGGAATCGACTCCGGCAGCTCACAAACTGGCGAAAACGGCTATTCCCCGCCTGTTTATCATAGAGGTCAAACAGGGATACAAATCCATCCGATCGACACAAAGCATCAAAGACGACAAGACAACGGAATCTCCCGGATTGAAAATCCACCAGGACGATTTCCGCGACTTCGTCTCCGATCGAGACCGGGTCCAGAACTTCCAGAACGACATGCTCAATCTGTTCCGGCAAAAACGGATCTTGGGTTTGATTCCGGGCTTCAAACTGGGCGACAACGCCGACAAGTATAAGGATGTAACCCAGATCCAGCCCAAAGTAGAGTTTGCCTGCGTACTGGCGAATTATAAAATCCAAAGTACCCAACTTCGGCTTGAACTGCAGGAAATGGAGGATTGTCTCTTTTTCAACTCTTCCTTCATGGGATATGGATTATACAAAAGCGGTCTTATGAACAAGGCTGCATTAGAGAAAGAGCTATGCAGATAGTCATCCACCGCGGAACACACGAAATCGGGGGCAGTTGTGTCGAGATACGGACCCGGCAGGCAAAAATCCTGCTCGATCTGGGTCTGCCGCTCGATTTCGACTCCCGGTCCCAGGAGCAGCAGGAGCAAATCCGCCGCGAGGCCCTCGAATGGGCACAAGATGCCGATGCCATCTTCATCAGCCACTACCATGCCGACCACCACGGCCTGCTGCCCGATACGCACCGGGATGTGGCCATCTACGCTACGGCCGGGACAGCGGCCATGATGCACGTCACCGAGGTGATCCATGGACGCGGCAATGCCAGCTATCTGCACCATATCAGAATCCTCTCCAAGGAGGTTGATGACCGGAAGTTCGAGTCGATAACCGTGGACGATATCCGCATCACGCCCTATACGGTCGATCACGCTGCCTACGATGCCTGCGCCTTTCTGATCGAAGCCGACGGCAGGCGTATCCTCTACAGCGGAGACATCCGCCGCCACGGGGTGAAAGGCTTTCTCTATCATAACCTGCCCCGGAAGGTCGACTGCCTGCTGCTCGAGGGGACCAATCTGGCCACCGAAAAGGAGTGTATGAGCGAAGCGGAGATTTGCGAACGTTTCAAGGAGCAGTTCCGCACCGTTGCCGACAAGCTGCACTACATCTGGTGCTCGGGGCAGAACATCGACCGGATCGTCCAGATCTACAAGGCGGCGCTCGTCTGTTCGCGCAAGCTGATTGTGGATACCTACGTCGCCTATGTGCTGGAAGCGGTCCACCGTTTCAAGTCGTCGATTCCATCGCCGCTCTCTCCGTTTGAGGGACACGATGTTTTCCGGTATTTCTGTTTGCCGGCCCAATTGAAACGGCTCGAAGAGGCCGGAGATCCGGAGATTGTGGAGCGTCTGAAGGCACTTTCGACGGTCGACACGAAAGACATCGGACGCAATCCGGGCAAATATGCCTGGCTCATCCGCCCTTCCATGCTGTACTACATGCAGAAGTACAGCCACACGCCATCGGTCGTAGTTACCTCGATTTGGGAGGGGTATGAAAAAGACGAGCCCGAATTTATGGATTGGATCCGGGAGCGGAGTTTTGCCAATCCACACATTCATACCAGCGGCCATGCCGATGCGAAATCGCTGCAGTCGATTGTCCGTCATGTCGATCCCGGGTTGTTGATTCCGATTCACACCACCGTTCCGGAACGCTTTGCCACGCTCTTTCCCGACCGAACGGTTCGCTGTCCGCAGGACAATGAACCGATCGAGTTGTAAGTTCCCTTTTTCCCAGATTCAGCCCTGTTGTGCCGCCATTCTGCACAGCAGGGCCTTTACTTTGCCGAAAAGACAGGATATGGGAATCAGATATTACTACAAAAATGGCAAGACGGGATTTCAGACCTCGGGCGGATGCCACCTTACGAAGGCATGCTGGGAGGAGGCCTGGCTGCTGAATGATACAGACCGGGCATTGGTGCGCGACAGCAAAGGATATGCGCTGCTGCGCATCCGCAGCGGGCGACTCATTCGTTTGGATTGTGACCGTGCGGCTCCCTATGGCAGCACTCTGTTGCGCATCCGACGCAACGGGCGATACGGTCTGGTGGATTTCGAGGGCCGCACGGTCATTCCTTCACGATACGATGTGCTGACAAACCACCACGCACAATTCAATATCATTGGCCGCCGAGGCCGCTACGGATTGCTCAACCGACAGGGCGGATGGGCACAACCGCTTCGCTACGACGTGATTCTACCCGTCAACCAAAGGGGAAACGACCGTCTGGCCTGCATACGCCGCCACAAGGTTCTATTCCTTTGAATTCGTTTCCTCTGGAACTGAAGCCAACAGATGCGCCTTTCATCGCGATGGAAGGCGCATCTGTCTCTACGCTGAAATAACAACTTTTATTCGACAGGAGCAGCGTTGATCCACTCCTGCAACAGGTCTTTCAGTTCTCCGTCGGACACCAATCGCTCCATATACAACTGGGGCCCGTCACCATGGCGCTCAAACTTGTGATCCTCTGCCCATTTGACCATTTCCGGAGTTAGAACTGTCTTGTCATCAAGACACCACAGTTCGATCCGCCAAGGTCGTTCTTTATCATAGGAATAATAGACGCAATATTGCAGGGCATCATTGTATAATCTGAAATAAGGCTCGCATTCATCCCCACTGACGACACAAGCTTCAATTTTAAAGTTAGACGGGATATCCAATGTCTCTTTCAGCAAGCAATATTTGTATAATGACCGCAACTCATAATGCTTACCACTTAATTTCCGAAGGCACAGCAAATAGATACGAAGAGGGTCGCCCATGAATCGAATAAATTTTCCGGAACTGTGTTCATTCCAGTGCGCTATAGCCCAAATTTCGGGATATTGAACCAACATACCTATCCAATCATCCAAGTCTTTGGCAGGGCGATTCTCGATACATTGCCGCAAACGTGCCTTGAGATTTATGAAATCGCAATCCAAAAGTTTTCGCAATGGCTCCAATTTATCTTCCGTTTCCCTCTTACCATCTGCCGTCCAACGAAGATATCGTTTCCATCCTACATCTCGATGAAGGTTTTGGATAAAACTTTGATTGGAATATCCTGTTAGCGTATAATCGCCACAAGCCAGCAACGCTCGCCTAAACAACTGGTCTTTATCCAAGTCTTCCGCAAGCCCATCTTTAACGAAGATCTTTGAAAATAAGTTGGTAAATCTGGCAAATTTACTCTTTATCGCATTGGGTATATCTTCCAGCGTATTGCTGTTTTCGTCATACAATGCTTCAATGCCCGACAGATTGAGGATGGAAATAATTTGACCTTCTAGATAGGGATTTGCCTCAGCATTGAAGATTTCAGCCTGCCATCCCCGAAGAAGCAATTGAGCCTTAATCCGCTCCTCTTTCAGTTGACGACGATCCAATCCAGCGTCAGGAAGATTTTCATTCCCTGCCAAATAGTTAAGAATACCTGTTGAACGGGATTGATTCAACAGTGCATCAATCGACCGAATAGCCTTGCAGAAATCTTCTTCCGAGTCGAACCGGGTGTTTTGCACCAGATTCCGCACAACCCGGCAACAATTGAAAAATTCATCCGGATGGACATCTTCTTTTTTATGGAGTATCCCGAAACGGTAGAAGGCATAGAACTGAATTCTTTCCCCATACTGACGGTCCGACATCGTTCCCGTGACAAACTTCTTGAACAGATCGGCAATATCAATATATAAAATTGAATGCGGTTTAATTCCAGAATCGGAGTTGAAAGGCAAAAACGCATCGAACGCATCCGTCAAATGAATGAAGAAATCGTCGTCCATTTTTTCCAAAGAATTCCAATTCATGGAACTTGGATTATCCATCAATTTCAGATTTAATTTATCGCTTCCCCATTTGACAGCCTGATAGTTTACAGTTACAGCCGCGATGAAATTCAAAATCCGAGAGTCAATTTCCTTGATTGTGTGAGATACTTTTGCCGCACCTATTGTAAGTTCGACCTTTTTTTCATCATGATACGGCCAAAAGAACTGTGCCCATCGGGTATCTGCCATGAACGAAAAATACGCTTTTAGCGGGACATTTTTTTCTTTTTCGCTCTGCGTCCGACTCAAAAGACGCATTTCAGTTACGTCTCCGAGACGTTGAATGATACGGGCTTTGATCTTCTCGAAAGCGGTCAACGGCAATCCCCGGGCATTCATTTTGATATACAAATCCTCATCCAGGCCGTTGCCCTGCATGGGAAGCAGATGAAACGTAATAGCCGGATCTTTTTCCGAAATCAGACGTCCGTAAAGGTCCCCGGAAATATCCTTGAAACAAACATGAATGGCATCCAGCATACGAAGCATGGAATCTACCGTCGGATCCTGGGTCCAGGAATCAACAAACCACCCGAAATTCATCATCGTCTGCGAAAAGACGTTAGCTTCTGTAATGGGGGTTGTACCCAATCGAGTGCCAACTGTCACCAAATCATCCAGCCTGAATTCTCGCTGAAAGAGTGCATTCAGGAACGCTGTCGATGAAAACCGGGTCTCGTAGCGAAATCTTGATTCGACGCGCTGAGTATCTTGTTTTTGCTCTCCGAATCTATTACGGAAATCGGAACGGCTGGCCGCGTCCCGCCGGGACAGGTAATAATGGAGAAGGAACAGCGTAGTCAGACGCTGCTGCCCGTCAAGAGGAATGAAACACTTGCCCTCGTGTCCATCGTTCGACAACTCGTCACCATAGACGAAATCCAGATCGAGATGGGCTGATGTATCAGACAAAACCGATTTCAACTGATCAAGAAAACTCTTTCGCACTTGGGTCTCCTGAATACGACCCTGCGCATAATCACGCTGGATAATCGGAATCCGGACGATATGGTATTTTTTAAACAAGCCGTTCAGGCTCAACTGTTCCGATTGTATGTTCGTCGTGCTCATGGTTATTTCAACGTATCAATGATGGTATGAAGATAGTCGGAACAATCTTTTTCCGTCCAGGAGGTCAAGTTCCCGAATGTTCTGGAATATGCCTTGAGGAACACATTCTGTGTGCAAAGCGGGATGAACACGCCGCTTTGGGCCTTACGAAGGATAATCTCGCGTTTGACTGGGAAGAATGCGTTTTGATAGGAGCGGTTAGTCCGCTTGTCAAGTAGGGTTAGATTCCCCAGAGAATGGGTCTCGAATTCCGAGTCATTTTCTTTGAAATACTTCCTCAAGTCACTTACAAGTTCCGTAAATTGTTCCAATTGTTCTTCGGCAACTTTATCGTGAAACTGGTTCAATCGCATACAAAACATACGTTCATCATCCGATGATTCATTCGGGTAGATCTCCTCGAATTTTTTCGGTTGGTCGATGAAAGTCCTGGCTTCTTCATAGGTTGTGGCTCCCGTAAAATAGTTCAGCATGGTTTCAATCCACACTTTTCTGTCTGCACCATTGATATCCTTATCGGTTTGGGAATGAATGTGCTCTACATCCCACATGATACGACCGTTTGAATCCTTTTGCCGGAACAGATCGAATCGGAATTTCATAGAAGATAGATTGCTGTCTTCACTTTTGATAATTGAAAATACGTTAAACAACAACAGAACGCTACGGATTTTATCTTTGGAATATTTTTCAAAAAATTTGTCTTCATCCAGGTCAATCTCTTTTTTCGTTATTGGTTCCAAGGCCTTTTCTTTCAGCTTATGACGAAATTTATCTTTCGTAAGTAACTGGCCATCGGCATCTTTCTGCCATTCGAGAATATCCTGGATCGAGGCGGCTCCCGAAGCCATGAAATAACCGATCAGATGGAAACAGATTTTGTCCGAATACCAACTGTCAAATAACTGATACCGTTCTTCGACCTCCTTCCACAAGTTATGGACATCTTCGTGCTTCGTATGGATTCGGTTGTAGTATTCGTTGAAGGTAAAGTCCGGCTCATCATCGGGACCTTTTTCCATCAGAATATCAAATAAATATTCGATTCGTGTAATATACCGGTCCGTATCCTGGCAAATGAAATTCCAAAACAGCGGCTGATTCAGTGCCAACTCAATACTATCCCACTGATGTCCGATTTCCAATTGTTTTCGGTATTTCTCCTGAGGATTCGGTTCCGATAACGAGATCATGAAAAGGGCCTTGATCAGTTCGGCATTGGTTAATCTGATCTTACCCACATTCAACCGGTCGAAAATATCAATGGCTAACCTTTCATTTGGCTCGACCTCGGCAGTGACATTATACCAGATAAACTGAGGAATATATTCATCCGGATCTACCAGAGCGCTGCGGAATTCATCTTTTTTATCACCAAGTAATTCTTTGAACCACTCTTCAATGATCTGATAGGCCTCATTCAGATAGTATGAATCCAAATGTGTCGCGGGAGTAAATAGACTTCTGTCCAACAAATATGCATCATCAGCATATGGCGTTTCATATTCGATTGAATACGGCTTCTCGCTCAAGGCTGAAAGGACCAAAAAGATGGTAATCAGCCGTTGTTGACCATCGATAACCTCCCAATAAAATCCGTGTTCTCCATCACTTCGTTGTCTTCGGGCTACGACCAACGGCTGCAGACAGTATTTGACCGAACCTATTGGTTTTTGAGCTTTTATTGTTTTTTCTCTGAATTCCCAAATATCGTCAAGCAAAGCAATGACTTGTTCTGGTTGCCAGCGATAACCTCTCTGGTATCCTGGAATATAGAAACTTTGTCCCATAAGGTCCGATATGGATACAAAAGTCAATGTCTGATTTAATTTATCGTCTGTCTGCATTTTATTTGTGTTGATAATTTGAGAGATTTCCAGTTAGATTCGTAGTAAAAATAATGAATTCAGCGTAAAAAACCAAGATCTTATAGATGAAATCCAGCTTAATAAAAAAAGCACAAAACATCTTGATTATTTGAGATTTATGTACCGTCATTTGACACATGAACATATGTAATTGTATATATCTTAGCCTCATCTGTCACAGACATCACTACAGACTGTTTAATTGGATGAACTGATGGACACAACCACTTCGCCACAACGTAATTCTGCCCATTAACCAACGAGGAAACGACCGTTTGACCCGCATCCACCGACACAAGGTGGTGTTTTTATGAGATTATCCAGCTTTCCCAATCCATCCCTTTCCACCCGATAGCGATCAGCCCCGGACTTGGCGGTGTCGGATGCAAGGCCGTCCCCGTGGGACGCTCCGTACAGCCTTGCGGCCGATGCCGGCAAGTCGGATATTTGCGGACGGGTGGAAAGGGATGATTGTGTCAGTCTTTGAGACGCTTTCGCATCACAAAGTTGGTCAGTTCCAACCGATTTGCCCGGCGTTTCTGAACCTTGATTACCTCGTACCCTCTCTTCTCGAAGAAAAGGCGGGCCGTCAGGCTCACTTCCGAAGTGATTTCTGCGACTCCGTATTCCCGCGCTCTCTTTTCCACGGCCGAGAGCAGCAAACTCCCGACGCCGACCTGCTGATAATCCTTGTGCACAAACAGCGAGTGCAGATAGCCTTCAACATTCATCGACGAGAAGCCGATGATCTCGTCCCGTTCATTCAGTGCAGCTACGTAGTCATTGCGAGCCAATAGATCTTTCATATGCTCTGCACTGTCCCCGCACGAAGCCCAGTCCTCCACCTCTTCGCGGGTATAGTCCCGCGCATTTACATGAAGAACAGTCTCCCGAAACAAGATTTGCAGGTCGGGAATATCCTCCTCCGTGAGTTTCCTCAGTTTATATTGAGGACTTGGCGGCCCAATCTTCTGGCAAGCATTCTTGGCAGTAGAAAAGCAGCGGTAATTCTCGGATTTCTCTTTCATACGTTCTTCGGGTTATTGCCTTATAAAGATAGGCTTTTAATTCCAGTTGGCGCACACGGTCATCTGACAAAATTCGTTACCGACTCGGGCCACGCGACTTCTTCTTCGGAGTGATAAAGCGGCGTGGCCGGTCCTGCTGCTTTTGGGTCTGTGAAGGGCGTGGTTCGCGGGGATCGTCCCAACTCTCCCGGTAGGTCGTATCCGATTCC
>ERZ779874.646-NODE-646-length-38582-cov-19.775742_pt1 | contig 38582 bp, 24 predicted proteins | sample MGYA00511031_ERZ779874 | MGnify/ENA primary metagenome ERZ779874 (study PRJEB29588, sample SAMEA2156850) | human gut metagenome | biome: human gut; feature: human-associated habitat; material: faeces | place: Denmark | collected 2008/2010 ...
CTGGCGCACCCCTTTTGAGGTCTTTTTCGGTGTTGCACTTGCTTGACAATCTACCTTCGACCCTTGACCCTTTTTTCGGCGCCCGGCTTGGTCGCTTTTGCCCTACTCCGCTTTTATGCGGCTTTAGGCGCGCGCCATCGCCTCATCCAAAATCTCCAGCCCCTGTTCCTCCTGGAACTGATTCGTATACAGCTGATAATAATACCCCTGTTTCGCAATCAGCTGCTGATGCGTCCCATCTTCCGTAATCTTGCCATTCTGAATCACCAGAATCCGATCCGCCGAGCGAATCGTAGAAAGTCGATGCGCAATGATGAAGCTCGTCCGCCCCGCCAGCACCTTCTGAATCGCGTGTTGAATCAGCTGTTCCGTCTCCGTATCAACCGAGGACGTGGCTTCGTCCAGCACGAAAATAGACGGGTTCGTCAGAATCGCGCGGGCAAAGGAAATCAGCTGCTTCTGCCCTGTGGAGAGGCGGTTGCCGCCCTCGCCAACGTCCGCCTGATAGCCATCCTTCATGTTGCGGATGAAGGGTTCCGCGCCGACCATGCGGGCGGCTTCCGCGACTTCCTCGTCGGTGGCATCGGGGCGGCCGTAGCGGATATTATCCGCGACCGTGCCGGAGAAGAGATGCGGCGACTGCAGGACGTAGCCGAGGTTGGACTGAAGCCAGAGCTGACTGCGTGTGCGGTAATCCGCGCCGTCGATGAGGATTTTGCCCTCCGTCGGCTCATAGAAGCGGCAGACGAGGTTGACGATGGTGGACTTGCCGCTGCCGGTTTCGCCGACAAGGGCAATGGTCTGCCCGTGCTGGATGTGCAGGTTGAAGTGCTCCAGCACCTTTTCGCCCTCTTTGTAGCGGAAGGTGACGTCCTCGAAGTCAATGTCGCCGATGAGCTTGGGCCAGTTTTCGGTCTTGGGGTGGAAATTGTCGCCGTATTGCGCCACCACTTCGGGAGAATCCACAATATCTGGTTCCGTTTCCAGCAGGCTGATGACGCGCTCCGCCGCCGCCTGTGCGGATTGCAGTTCCGCGAAGATGCGGGCAATATCGCGCACGGGCTGGAAGAAGCTGACGGTGTAATTGATGAACATGGTCAGCGTGCCGACGGTCATGGCGACGCCGAAAACGTGCGTACCGCCGATGACGCTGTTGCCGCCCTGCCAGAGCGCATACGCCGTCGCCAAAGAACCCAGCGACACGACGATGGGCAGAAAGAGGTTTGAGAGCGTCGCCGCGCGGATGGACGCGGAACGCATGGAGGCAGAAACCGTCTCGAATTCCTGGATGTTCAGTTCTTCGCGCACAAGGGTTTTCGTCGTCTTTGCGCCGTTGATGCCCTCATTGAAGCCCGCGGTAATCTGGCTGTTGTTCTTGCGCACCTGACGATACGCCGCGAGAATCGCCTTCTGGAACTTCCAGCTGATGACGGCCAGCGGCGGCAGCACCAGCATGACAATCAGCCCCAGCCGCCAGTTGATGGTCAGCATCCGCACGGCGCAGGCAACCAGATACACCGCGCCCCAGCACAAGTCCACCAGCGACCAGCCGATGGTGTCCGCAAGGCGCTGCGTGTCGTTGGTCAGGCGGGACATGAGGTAACCCACGGGCATCCGGTCGTAGTAGGAGAAGGGCAGTTCCTGCAGTTTCTGGAAACCGAGCTTGCGAATCAGGTAGCACGTTCCGGTTTCGACAATGCCGCACTGCCGCAGAAAGCCGAAAATCGTCGCCACTTGCACCGCCGTCAGCAGCGCATACGCTACGACGAACCCAACCAGCCCAGCCGTGCTGTGGTTGGCAATAAACACGTCAATCGCGTAGGCATTCATGTTCGGCATAATCACGTCGATGATTGCAGAAACCGCCATGAAAAGCACAACCGCAATCAGGTTCTTGTGGTACGGCTTTGCAACCTTGATGAGCTTGCGCCACAGGGAGAGATCAAATCGTTTGGTATAATCCTGTTCCTGAAAGGACTGCATATCAGTTCACCCCTTCCGCCGCCTTGGCCTGCGTCAGTTCTTCCTCCAAGGCGTTCTGGATGCTGTTGATGCGCTGGTACAGGCCCGGCTGGCTGCACAGTTCGGCGTGCGTGCCCTGCTGCGTAATCTGCCCGTTTTCCAGCACGAGGATGAGGTCAGCCTGCGAGAGCGTCGTCACGCGGTGGCTGATGATGAGGGTGGTCACGTCCTTCTGCTCGTGTCGGAGGGCAGCGCGAATCTGCGCGTCCGTCTCGGTATCCACGGCGGAAAGGGAGTCGTCGAAGATGAGGATGTTGTTGTCCTTAAGCAGCGTGCGCGCGATGGCGATTCGCTGCTTCTGTCCGCCGGAGAGCGTCACGCCGCGTTCGCCCACGACCGTCTCCCAGCCCTTATCCGCCTTGGCGATAAAGCCGGATGCGCTGGCGATATCCGCCGCGTGCTCAATGCGTTCCGCCTCCTGTTCCGGCGCTGTGATGCCCACGTTCTCCCGGATGGACTTGGAGTACAGGAACGGCTCTTGCAGAATCAAGCCGACGTGTGCGCGCAGATATTTGCGGTCAATCTGCTGAATATCCACGCCGCCGATGGTGATTTTGCCGCTCGTGGGCGTATACAGCCGCTGCAGCAGGTACATCATGGTGGATTTGCCGCTGCCCGTGCCGCCCAGCACTGCCGCCGTCTTGCCCGCGGGGATGGTGAAGGACACGTCGCGCAGCACCGGCACGTTGTCATCCGGATAAGCGAAGGACACATGGTCAAACACAATATCGCCGTGCAGGTCGGGCTTCAGGGCGTTCGGCTCATCCGGCTCAGCTTCCTCGTGCAGAATCGCCTGCACGCGCTTCATGGACACCATCGCTTTGCCCGCGTCGGACAGGGTGCGGCCCAGCTGACGAATCGGGAAGAGCAGCATTCCCAGCGTGGAGGTGAAAACAATCAGCGTACCGACGGTAATCCAGCCGTTGCAGGCGTAGATGATGCAGACCACCAGCGTCAGCAGCGTCTGCGTCATGCTGATGGCGTCGCCGCCGCCCCAGTAGATGGCGAGCAGTTCATTCAGGCGGAGGTTCTTTTTGCGCAAATCGTTGTTCACGCGGTCAAACTTCTCCACCTCGCGCTCCTGCTGTCCGAAGGCGCGCACGACGCGAACGCCGGAGAGGTTCTCCTGCAAAACGGCGTTCAGCACACCGTCCGCTTCGTCCGCCACCTCAAAGGACTTATGCACCATCTTGAAGAACCACGTCGCGAAGCAGAACAAAGGCGGCACAAGAATCAGGCTGTAGAGCGTAATCGGCACGGAGCGCGGCAGCAGGATGCTCATGGCGATAACGACCATCAGCACCGTGTTGACGACTTCCATCACCTGAACCGCCAGAAAGCGGCGAATCGTATCCACGTCAGATGTGCAGCGCTGAATCAGCTCGCCCGCCTGCGCTTTAACGTGGTACGCAAACGGCAAGTGCTGCAAGTGGCGGTAGAGGTCATTGCGCAGTTTTCGGGCGATATTTTCACTCGCAATCGCGGAGGAACGCCCCTTAATGAACGTGAACACGCCGTTGACGATGTTCATCAGGATGAGCGCCAGCGCGGGAATCCACAGATTTTGGCGGAGGAAATCGCGTCCGCCGAGGGCGTTAATCGGGTTCATGAGGAAATCCGGCATTGTGAACGGTTCGCTGCCCAGTATGCTGTCCACGATTTCGGAGAGCAGCAGCGGCGTTAAAAAGCCGATGATGACCATCATGATGGTCGCAATGAGTGCCCAGAGGAAATGCGTCCAGTTCTGCCCGATGAGGGAGAGCATTGCGCCGAACGGGGTCTGTTTCTTCTTTGGTTTCGTTGTGGTGCGCTGCGTAGGAAATCACTCCTTTCAAGAGAGACAAAGTGGTTGATGACTCATAACTGCCCATTGTATGCTTTTTTCGAAAAGGGTACGAAAAAAGCACCATCCGTCTGAATGCAAACGGCTGGTGCTGCACACAAAACGCATGGTAACAGGAAAAGAGCGTGGAATTTTCCTATTACGGGCGCATATGGGCAGAAAGAGCCGTCGCAGTCAGTCCATTGGCACGGGATACAAGGGTTAGAATCATCATGGTCATTGCGAGGGCCTCCTTTCTGCATAATTTTGATTTTGTTGTGCTTCTCGCAAGCACGCAAGAAACAGTGTAGTCGAAAGTCAAGGTTTTGTCAAGGGGCAAATGGCGGTTTTTTCAAATATTCATCCCATCTTGCGCAGGATTCCCGTTTTCCCAGTCCCAAACCGCCTTTTCAATCAAGTCGGCAGCATTGGCGCAGCCGTGTTCATTGCGCAGGGCCTCCCCGATGCACGCCGCGTTGCGCGTGTATTCCGGGTTGCTGATGAGTGCGCGCAGCCCCTCCGCCAGATTCTCTGCCGTCAGCTTATCGCGCGGAATCGCTTTCGGCCCGCACCCGGCAGCGTACACCCGCTCCGCCCAGAACGGCTGATCGCCCCCAAACGGCACAACGAGCGTCGGCAGTGCATGGCGCAGGCTGGTTGCGGTCGTCCCCGCGCCGCCGTGATGCACTGCTCCTGCCATATGCGGGAACAGCCAGTCATGCGGCACACTTTTCACATAGAAGATGTTCGCATCTTTTGTCTTTGCTTCCTGCTGACCCCAGCCAAGTGCCACCACCGCCCGCACGCCGGACAATTTCACCGCCTGCCGGATGATTTCCGCCAGTTCACCCATGTCGCCCGACACCATCGACCCAAAGCCGATGTACACCGGCTCGTCGCCCGCGCGCAGGAACTCCGCCAGCGCCGGGTCAGGCTTGTAGTCCACCGGGCGCTCATCCCACCAGAAACCGGACATGTGGATGTTGTCCGCCCAATCCTCCGGGCGCGGCACAAGCGTCGGGCTCATGGCGTAAATCACGGGCACTTGCTTGCCCTTCACGTCATAATCCGGGCGCAAGCGGACGCGGCGCTTCGCCATGTCGTTCTCCTTGCGCCAATCCGAGAGGTAGCGGTGCTCCAGCGCCGAAATCAGCAGATACCCGATGCGGTAGCTCAGCACATTCCACCACTTGCCGAGCTTGCGGAACGGCGCGGATGAAATTGGCATATCCTTGCACGGATCCATCGGGAAATACTGCGTCTGGATGCACGGAATATCGTACTTTTCCGCAATCGAATAGAACATCGTCCCGAAGAACGTGCAGACGATGGCTTCCGCGCCCTCCGCGCAGTGCAGCAAATCATCCAGCAGCATCGGCGCAATATCGCGGATGCCCTTCTCAAACTCCTTCAAGTACCGCACGCCCACCGCGTCCGGCTGGAGCAGCCGCCCCATCATATCCACCACATCGCCAGAAATGGGATAGAAGGACATTCCCGCTTCCTCAATCATGCCCTGAAACGGCGCAAACGCCGCAATCGTCAACTCATGCCCCCGCTCGTGAAGCTCCCGTCCCAGCAGCATATACGGCCGCACGTCACCCGTCGAGCCGAGCGTTATCATTGTGATTTTCATCATTACCTCCAATGATTTCGAGATAAGTTAAAGGTATACAAACTAAAAAACTAACAATAAAATTCAAGTATGGAGGTGTGCGCTGCGAAGGGGTCAAGGGGGCGACCGCAGACTTCGTCTGTTTCCATTGCCCCCTTGTCGCCTCCACAGAGGCGAAACCCCTGCAACAATAAAATTCAAGTATGTAGAAGAAACCAAAAGCGCCATCAAGCGCGCTTGCTTCCCGTCGCACACGGGTCATACCACCCCGCAGGAACTTTCACCCGGAAGCCCTCGAATGCACTTTCCGCATCCGCCTTCACCACGCAGTGCGGCGTATACACATGCCGCATCCCCTCCTGCATCCGTGCCATGCACCACTGCGCCAAGTCAACTGCCAACGATTCACCCTCCGCCAGCGGCACAAATGCATTCCGCCGCACCAAAAAGCACATCGGCGAAACCGCCGTGACATTGTAGCTGGTTCGGTTCATGCCGTGCCATCCACCCGCCGACACCGGCAAGCCGCGATTCCGCGACCGCACTGTGCCGTCCGGCAGAATGTCGTATCCGGCATGAAGCACCCGATTGCGTGCATCCGCCACCAGCGGCATCACCGCGCACACATCCGGGCGCTGGGCGTACATCATCATCTCCCGCAGACCGTCCGCATCAGGTGCCGCCGTGTCCCCCCACAGGAACATCAGCATGTCTGCCGACGAATCCGCCGCCAAGCGGTTCACATCCGCAGCGGACGCATCCCGCGCAAGCCGCAATGCCGCGACGGTAAAATCCCCCACGTCATACCGCAGCCGCAGCACGCCGTCCTCCACCCGGCACGTTCCCGGAAACCCGGTGCGTCGCATACTCTCTTCCACCGCCCGCGCCGCCGCGTCCAGGCAAACCGCCAATTTCGTGTGGCTCATTGACCCCCGCAGCGTCCGCCAGTGGTACAGCACGCGCGGAATGTGGATGACGCCGTCCGCCCGCTCGCACGCGCGGAGCAGCAAATCGTGATCCTGCGACCCATCGAACGCCGGTCGTAATCCGCCGATGGCATCCAGCAGCGTCCGCCGAATCACCGACAAATGGCAGATATAGTTGCCGGAGCGCAGATTGTCCGGGCAGAAATCCGGCTTGCGGTGCGCATCAACATGAATCGCGCCGTGGGCGGTCAGCTTATCCTCATCGGTGTAGAGCACGTCGGGGTGGTGCGCGTCGATGGCTTCCGCAATCCGCCAGAGCGCATCCGGCGCAAGCACATCGTCGTGGTCGCACAGGGCGATATACTCCCCTGACGCCATTTTAATCGCGCGGTTCGTGTTGCCGGATATGCCCGCGTTTTCCACCCCGTACGCGACGTGGAATCGGCTGTCCCGCGCGGCAATTGCCTCCAGCGCCTTTCGCGTCTCGGCGGACGTGCTGCCGCCATCGTACAGGCAGACCTCCCACACGCCGTGCGTCTGGGCAAGCAGCGAATCCGCCAGCGCGCGGAGGAATTTCGGGCGCGTGTTGAACACGGGGACGACGACGCTGATGCGCACGTTCGGGAAGGGGTGCGCGCGCTGGGTCGCCAGTTCGCGCTTGGATGCTTTCTCCCGCCGGAATCGCCACTCATCCCGCAGCAGCACCCGTGCCGCCAGCATTTCGCCCGCGCGGTGCAGCGTGTACCCCGCGCCATGCATCCGCACATACGCCCGAACCCGTTCCGCCCACTGCACGCGCGTCCCTCCCGCCGACTTTCCTGCCCTCATCATACCATGCGCCGCGGGTTTTGTAAAGCGCCGGGCGATTTTCTGCCAATTCGGAACAATTTTCGCAAAACCGCTTGACAAACGCCCGAAAAAGTGCTAAACTAAATCTCGTTCCGGCAATCCCGGACGAACCGCATAGGGGCATGGTGTAATGGTAACACGTGGGTCTCCAAAACCTTTGTTGAGGGTTCGAGTCCTTCTGCCCCTGCCAGAAAAGCATCTGATGATTCAGGTGCTTTTTTTGTTGCGTTCAGCAAAAAATAGGGGGATGCGCTCACCTATTGCCGCGCATTCCCCCATGATTAAACCATCCGCTCAAAATCCACGCCATCATACCCAGCGCCGCGAAACCCCACAATCACGCGGCTGTATCGCCCGTAAATGACCGTCACCGGCGATTGCTCCGAGCGCGCCATCACCCGCATCAGGGCCTCCCGGCGCTTGTCACCGCACGCGGACAGCAGACGCAGTTTCTGTCCGTCCAGCGTAACGGCAATTACGCAGCATGACATCACATGTGCCAGTTCCGGTGCACCTTCACAGCTCATGAATGCACCTCGCACGCTGTTGGGGAGTATCACCTGCTGAATCCGCACCGACTGTTCGACAAAGCGCTGCTTCCGTTCCTCATAGCGGGAGAAAATCGCCACGCAGGATTTGCCGATAGCTATGGACGCCAGCATAGCCATCAGCATCAGCAGATAGGCGATATTCCGGGACGCTGGCTCCGTTGTTTCGCACCACAACCACAGCAGAAGGAGCACGATGCAGAGAATCAGCACCATCAGCCGGAAGTTGCGCCCTTCCCAGCGGTATGGGGCATATGCCCGGCGGATTTTCCGTGCGTCGAGGGATGCGGGGCGCGGGGCGGATTTTTGCTTCATGGATATGCAAACTCCTTTCTGGTGGTATTCTGATGGTATGATAGCACAATTTTCAATCGTCGTCAATTGTGCGCAAATGCAAACGCGCCCGCCGACTTTTCCTCCGACGAGCGCGTTTATACTATTGGGGCTCTACTCCCGAATTCAGTGCACGACTTGCTGGACACCCCAGTTATCACATTTACACAAATGAGGTGGTCAGCCGCCGAGTTGTGCGGTGTTGCTTTGAATTACTTCTTATTCTTCTGCTCCACCATCGCCTTGACCTTCAGCGGCAGACCGAGCAGGTTGATGAAGCCCGCGGAATCCTTGTGGCTGTACAGGTCGTGGCTGTCGCCGAATGTAGCGATTTCCTCCATGTACAGGCTGTTCGGCGACTTCACGCCCGCGTTGATGCAGTTGCCCTTGTACAGCTTCAGCTTCACCGTGCCGTTGACCGCCTGCTGCGTGCTGTCCACAAACGCGGAGAGCGCCTCGCGCAGGGGCGTGTACCACATGCCGTCGTACACCAGCTCCGCAAACTTGCTCGCGACCAGCTCCTTGTAGTGGCTGGTGGCGCGGTCAAGCGTGATGGATTCGAGAATGCCGTGCGCGGCGTAGAGCATCGTTCCGCCGGGGGTTTCGTACACGCCGCGGGACTTCATGCCCACCAGACGGTTCTCCACCAAATCCGCGCAGCCAACGCCGTTGCGGCCCGCGATTTCGTTCGCCTTCGTCAGCAAATCCACCGCGTCCAGCTTTTCGCCGTTGATGGCGACCGGCACGCCCTTCTCGAAGTCCACCGTGACGTATTCGGGCTGATCAGGCGCCTTTTCGGGCGTGACCATCGTCAGCAGCAGGTCTTCCGGCGGCTCGTTCCACGGATCTTCCAAATCCGCGCCCTCGTGGCTGATGTGCCAGATGTTGCGGTCCATCGAATACGGGCGATCCTTCTTGACCGGGACGGGAATGCCGCGCTTTTCTGCGTAGTCAATTTCCTCCTCGCGGGTCTTGATGTCCCAGATGCGCCACGGTGCGATAATCTGCATGTTCGGGTCAAACGCCTTGATGGTCAGCTCGAAGCGGACTTGGTCGTTGCCCTTGCCGGTGCAGCCGTGGCAGATGGCAGTGCAGTTCTCCTTGTGAGCGATTTCGACGAGGCGCTTGGCAATCAGCGGCCGTGCGAAGGACGTGCCCAGCAGATACTTGCCCTCGTAGACCGCGCCCGCCTTGAGCGTCGGCCAAATGAAGTCCTCGACGAACTCCTTGCGCAGGTCTTCGATATACAGCTTTTCCGCGCCGCACTTTTTCGCCTTCTCGTGGAGGGGCTCGAGTTCCTCGCCCTGCCCGACGTCGCCCGCAACGCAGACCACATCGCAGTCATAATTTTCCTTCAGCCACGGCACGATAATCGAGGTATCCAGACCACCGGAATAAGCCAGCAATACGCGCATCTTCGCCATAACAATCGACTCCTTTATCTTCATCCTGATTTTCATCATTTTTGTGTCCGTCTGCCGGACAAGATGGATTATACACCAAGATGAATAAAAATGCAATAGGTCTGCATAAATTTTCTCGGATTTTTTTCGGAGGGATGATGCAGTGCCTGAATTGCTACCTATTTATATGATGATGGCTTATGCCGCGCGAACTTCCTCCGCCTGATTGCGGCGCGGGGACGTTGCTCCGACGCTCCCCAAATAGCGAATCCGCGTTCTTGCCCTCTTCGTCCATTTATTCGCCATTCCATTCATCCCGTTCCGAAAACGTATTAAATTGTGAAAAAAATATCGTTAAAATCGTGTCAGCCACTTGACAAGAGCTTAACAATCTGCTACACTGTTCTCGTCACCCCGACAAACACCGACATCCCCCGTTCGCGGGCGCATCCCCGCAGGACGGATGAAGCATAAGGAGAGAGTATCATGGCGAAAGAGTATCCGATCGTCGATAGCGTGGAGAGCTTCGAGGCGGCCCTCGCCCGCGTCCGCGCGGCACAGAAGGTCTATGCGACCTACACGCAGGAGCAGGTGGACAAGATTTTCAAGGCAGCTGCCCTCGCCGCGAACAACATGCGCATCCCGCTGGCGAAGATGGCGGTGGAAGAAACCGGCATGGGCGTGGTGGAAGATAAGGTCATCAAGAACCACTACGCCGCTGAATACATCTACAACGCCTACAAGGACACGCAGACCGTCGGCGTGCTGGAGCGCGACGAAGCATTCGGCATGATGAAGGTTGCAGAACCTATCGGCGTTGTCGCGGCGGTCATCCCGACCACCAACCCCACATCTACCGCCATTTTCAAGACGCTGATTTGCCTCAAGACCCGCAACGGCATCATCATCTCTCCCCATCCGCGTGCGAAGAAGTCCACCATCGCCGCCGCGAAGGTTGTGCTGGAAGCCGCTGTGGCTGCCGGCGCGCCCGAAGACATCATCTCGTGGGTCGATGTTCCCTCGCTGGAGCTGACCAACATGGCGATGAAGGAAGCCGACATCATCCTTGCCACCGGCGGCCCCGGCATGGTCAAGGCGGCGTACTCCTCCGGCAAGCCTGCGCTGGGCGTCGGCGCTGGCAACACGCCCGCGATTATTGACGAATCCGCTGATGTGAAGGTGGCCGTCAACTCCATCCTGCACTCCAAGACGTTCGACAACGGCATGATCTGCGCGTCCGAACAGTCCACCATCGTGCTGGACAGCATCTACGACGCGGTGAAGGCGGAGTTCGCCAAGCGCGGCGCGTACTTCCTCGAAGGCGAAGAACTGGACAAAGTGCGCAAGACCATCATCATCAACGGCGCGCTGAATGCCAAGATTGTCGGTCAGAAGGCGCACACCATCGCCAAGCTCGCAGGCGTGGACGTGCCGGAAACCGCCAAGGTGCTGATTGGTGAAGTCGAATCCGTGGATATTTCCGAAGAGTTCGCGCATGAGAAGCTCTCTCCCGTGCTGGCGATGTACCGCGCCAAGGACATCGACGATGCGTTCGACAAGGCGGAACACCTGATTGCTGACGGCGGCTACGGCCACACCTCTTCTATCTACCTGAACGCCGTCACCCGCAAGGATTTGATTGACCGCTTCGCTGCGCGCATGAAGACCTGCCGTATTCTCGTCAACACGCCTTCCTCTCAGGGCGGCATCGGCGACCTGTACAACTTCATGCTGCGTCCGTCGCTGACGCTGGGCTGTGGCTCGTGGGGCGGCAACTCCGTCTCTGAGAACGTCGGCGTCAAGCACCTGCTGAACGTCAAGACTGTTGCCATCCGGAGGGAGAATATGCTGTGGTTCCGTGCGCCTGAAAAGGTCTACCTCAAGAAGGGCTGCCTGCCCGTCGCCCTGAATGAACTCAAGGCAGTTATGGGCAAGAAGCGCTGCTTCATCGTCACTGACGCGTTCCTGTTCAAATCCGGCTTCACCAAGGCGATTACCGACAAGCTGGATGAGCTGGGCATCGTCCACACCACGTTCTACGATGTTGCGCCCGACCCGTCCCTCGCCTGCGCGAAGGAAGGCGCAAAGGCCATGACCTCCTTCCAGCCGGACTGCATTATCGCCATCGGCGGCGGTTCCGCAATGGACGCCGGCAAGATTATGTGGGTCATGTACGAGCATCCGGAAGTGGACTTCCTCGACATGGCAATGCGCTTCATGGATATCCGCAAGCGCGTGTACACCTTCCCGAAGATGGGTGAAAAGGCGTACTTCATCGCCGTCCCGACCTCCGCTGGCACGGGCTCCGAAGTCACTCCGTTCGCCGTCATTACCGATCAGGACACCGGCGTGAAGTACCCGCTGGCGGACTACGAGCTGCTGCCGAAGATGGCGATTGTGGATGCTGACATGATGATGTCCGCGCCGAAGGGCTTGACCTCCGCCTCCGGTATCGACGCGCTGACCCACGCGCTGGAAGCCTACGCCTCCATGATGGCGACGGACTTCACCGACGGTCTGGCGAAGCAGGCGGCTCAGCTGATTTTCGAGTATCTGCCCGCGTGCTACGACAACGGTCAGAACGAGCCGGTTGCCCGCGAAAAGATGGGCAACGCCGCCACGATGGCTGGCATGGCGTTCGCGAACGCGTTCCTCGGCGTCTGCCACTCCATGGCGCACAAGCTGGGCGCGTTCCATCACCTGCCGCACGGCATCGCCAACGCGCTGCTGATTGAGCTGGTCATCCGCTACAACAGCGCCGAAGTTCCCACGAAGATGGGCACCTTCCCGCAGTACGCCTATCCGCACACGAAGCGCCGCTACGCCGAATTCGGCGAGTACCTCGGCTTCAAGGGTGCGAATGACGACGAGACGGTGGAGAACCTGATTCGCAACATCCATGCCCTGAAGGAGCGCGTCGGCATCAAGAATACGATCCGCGACTACGGTGTGGACGAAGAGAAGTTCCTCGCGACGCTGGACGAAATGTCCGAGCAGGCGTTCGACGACCAGTGCACCGGCGCGAACCCGCGCTACCCGCTCATCAGCGAAATCAAGGAAATGTATCTGAAGGCGTACTACGGCGAGTAATGCGCCATTCTCCCCGGCTTGGCAGGAATGCTTCTGCTGGGCCGGGCATTTTTGAGCACAAAAAATTTTGTCCGCTTGCAGGAATGTCGCATTTGGGCGGCGAATAGATATTTAGGACAAATATTGACTTTTGCGTTCTCCACTGCCGCTTTACCAACCAACAAGCGCAGGAGGGGGGCGAAGCAGTCCAGAGGGCGATCGCAGACTTCGTCTGTTTCCATTGCCCTCTGGTCGCGTCCGCAGACGCGAATCCTCGCATAAACACGCGGACGTTGTGTGATAGCGTCACCAACTCAATCGCGAAAAGGGAGTCCAGAGGGTCACAGACCCTTTGGCAGGTCAAGGGCAGCGCCCTTGCGCCTCTCCCCCCAATAAACATGAACCATATAGAAGGAGGTTTCCCTATGGATTTGACGCATGTGATTGCCGAGCGGGAGAATAAGAAGATTTACCGCGACGGCGCCAAGGCCATCAAGGTGTTTGCCGAAGGGTACAGCAAGGCGGACATTCTGAACGAAGCGCTGAACACGGCGCGCGTGGAAGAGACGGGCCTGCCGATTCCGAAGCTCCTTGCTGTTGACACGGTGAACGGTCAATGGGCGATTACGACGGAGTTCGTTGAAGGCGACACGCTGGCGGCGCTGATGGCGGCGCATCCGGAAAAGGAAGACGAGTACCTGAACCTGTTTGTTGACATTCAGATGAAGGTTCACGCCTGCACCTGCCCGATGCTCAACAGCCTGACCGAGAAGATGCAGCGCAAGATTTCTGCCACCGACCTCGACGCGACCACCCGCTACGAGCTGCACACCCGCTTGGCGAGTATGCACGTCCACAAGAAGGTCTGCCACGGCGACTTCAACCCGTCCAACATTATCTTGAAGCCCGACGGACAGTGGTACATCCTCGACTGGTCGCATGCCACGCAGGGCAACGCGTCCGCTGATGTTGCCCGCACCTACCTGCTCTTCGTCCTGGAAGGCAAGGAAGCGCTGGCGGAGAAGTACCTCTCCCTCTTCTGCAAGAAGAGCGACACCGCCAAGCAGTACGTCCAGCAGTGGATTCCAATCGTCGCCGCGAGCCAGTCCCTCAAGGGCAAGCCCGAAGAGCGCGACCTGCTCATCCGCTGGGCAAGCGTTTGCGAATACGAATAATCATCAAAGGGACTGACTTCGGTCAGTCCCTTTTCTTGTGGGGAGATGGGAGCCTGCCATGTAACCATTTCCCCGCATTTGTTGAAATCTGCCACATTTGCAATTTTTCCTATGTAACCAACTTTTCATCCTCATTTTTTCGTGGTATCATTATTATAAGAAGGGGGAATTTGCCCTTTTCAAACTTATCTGCCGCGATTGCTTGTCAACCGCCTCCACAATCAGCATGAATGAATTATACACGGCCAATATTGCTCTCAGCGTCTTCGCCATGGCGATTATGCTCTTCTCCCTGCGCGGCGACATCAGCCAATCCAAGATCCGAAACCTGCTCTGCGGCGGCCTGTACGCCACCATCGCCATTTGCGCGCTGTGTGAGTGGTCGGGCGTGCAGATGGATGGCACGCCGCCCGCGCTGATTCCGCTGCATATCGCCGTCAAGACCATCGAACTTTCGCTTGCGCCGCTAATCGGGCTGTTCGCGGGCTGCGTCATCCATCCCTGCCCGCGGAAAGTGGTACACAGGCTGCTGTGCCTTGCGGGCTTCCACGCGCTGCTGGTGCTGCTCTCGGCGTTCACAGGGCTGATATTCTATGTCGATGGGCAGAATTTCTATCACCACGGGTTGCTCTACGTGCTCTACATGCTCGCCTACGGGGGCAGCATGGTGTTCTTCCTCGTGCAGATTTGGTTCGCCTGCCGCGCCTATCAGTACACCGGCGGCACACAGCTGATGCTCGCGACGCTGTTCGTGCTGTTAGGGCTGATGGTGCAGCTGTTCCTGCCGACGGTCAAAATCGACTGGATTACCATCAGCTGCGGTGCGCTGATGATGTCGAAATTCTCCAGCGACATGGTGCTGCAAACCGACGGGCTGACGCAGCTGGTCAACCGCTTGGGCTACGAGCATTATCTGGCGCGCCTGCACATTCCTGCCACCATCCTGATGTTCGACGTTGACCGCTTCAAGGACGTCAACGACTGCCATGGGCACTTGATGGGCGACGCCTGCCTGCGGACGATTGCCGGCTGCATCCGCCGCGCGTACGGGAATTACGGGACGTGCTTCCGCATCGGCGGCGACGAGTTCTGCGTGATACTGACGCGGCGGAACGCGCAATACAACACCATGACGGAGATTTTCCAGCACCTGATGGATGCGGCGCGGGCGGAGAATCCGGTTCTGCCGATGGTATCGGTGGGCTGTTCGCATTTTAATCCGTCGACGGATGACTTGGCGGATTCCTTGGCGCGGGCGGATGCGCGGATGTATCAGAATAAGGAAGCACATAGATAAACACAGCCGCGACGAGTGAATACGCTCGTCGCGGCTGATTTTTATTCACCTGTATCCACCGCAGTGCTGGCAGTAGCGCGCTTCCTTCGGGTTTTCTAAGCCGCAATACTTGCATGTCCAGTAGTCTGCTAACGGCGTCATTTCCGAAAGCGATTTGATTGTGCAGTTACTGTTACTGCTATTGCGCGGCAAATAGTTGTCGTTTTTATCTTTTGCAAGTTTTTTCTCTATTTGTCAAGCATTTTCCTCAATTTTCATATATTTTTTTCTGCAATGAAAAATCCGAATACAAAAACACGCATTCCACATTCGGAGTGCGTGCTTTTGTTGATATTACCGATTCACATACGCGTCGATTTCGTTCCGGCTGGAGATTTGCAGCTTCTCAAAGATGCTCTCCATGTACGACTTCACCGTGTTGACGGAAACGCCCATCAGCGCGGCGATTTCCTTGTTGCTGCGTCCCTTCGCGGCAAGCATGGCAATCGAAAACTCGTAGGGTGTGAGCGCGTCGGTCACCTGCAGCGTCGACACGGGGTTGTGAATTTTCATCCACCCGCGGCTGAAGCGGTAGACCGACTGCACAATCTTGTTGTACGTTTCCGGCTCCTGCTTGCGCAGCGCGCGCTCCACCTGCCCCTGCAAAATGCCGTGATGCTCCACAAACGGGTGGATGTACCCCTCGCGGCTGGCGATGCTCCACGCGGCATCGAACTTCTGCTCCGCGCGTTCATCCTGCTTCAGGCTCATGCAAATCATGCACAGGACGATGTTGAGGTAGATGCTGTCAATGGGGTAGCGCGTGCCCGCCATCAGCAGGGCGGATTCGGCAATGCCCATCGCGTGTTCGTATTCGCGCCGGATGTAGAGCGCGTGGGCGATGGCGTACATGGCGAAATACTGCATTCCGGGCGGAAGAATACCGATAGCGGGGCGGATAGGCGTCAGGTCGAGCTTCTCGGAGTGGAAGAACACGCTGATGAGCGCGTCGGTAATGCTGCTGTACAGCCGCCACGAATCGTCGTTTGCGCGCTGCCCGTCCCGCTGAATCATTTCGAGATTCCGGCGGCACTTGGCGGCATCCCCCGTCTGCAGCATCGCCATCGTGTTGGTAATCAGCGCGGTCAGGCGGATTTCGGGGCACTTGCTCGTCAGGTATTTCTCGCTGATTTCGCGGGCTTCCTCGTGCTCATCGCGGAAATAGTGGTGCAGGGCGCGGGCGATGTCGCGTTCCTCCTCGTCGTTCATGGTCAGCAGGAGATTCTGGAAGCCGTTGTCGCACGGGCGGGAAATCAGCGGCATATAGCACTTGGCCATCCGCGGGGGGGATTTTTTCCTGCCCGCGCTGCCCGCTCTTGCGCAAATCCGCCGGATGCGGCGTATTCGCCGGAATCAGCCACCCGCCCGATTTCCGGATTGCCCCCTGAATCCGCCCGGTATTCAGGTAGTAATTCACCATGCGGATGGAAACGCCCCACAGCTCCGCTATTTCCTTTACGCTGAGGTAGTCCAATACGCATCCCCTCCTTGTTTACGCTTACGGAATTGGCTCCCAAAGCATGGTCGCCGTTCGATTGCCATACGAGCCCTTGGGCAGCATGTAGGAGCGCGGCGTTCCTTCTACGCCGTCGATTTTCCAGCCTACAAAGGTATAGCCCGGGAGGTAGTAGGACGGGTCTTCTTCCGGTGTCCCGAAATAAACTTGGTTGTTGATGGTGTATTGAACCCAATTATATGCTTTGCCGTGGCTCACGTAGGTAATGGTGTAGCTCGCCACACGCCACTCCGCCTTGTAATGGAGGTCGCCGGTTGTGCCAGGGTAAATAATGAGCGGCGTGAAAGGGAGCATACCGCTGCCATCGAGGGTCCAGCCGGCAAATTCGTAGCCCGGACGGAGAATGTAAGGCAGGGTGAAGGTATCCTCCACGGTGTATTTTATCGGAGACACGACTGGGCCGCCGTTCGTGTCCAGTGTGATGGTGTATTCAATCACCTGCCAGTTTGCGGTATACGCCTTGTTTCCCGTCGAACCCTTCGGAATTTTGACGCTTGTCTGCGGCGTCGTGATGCCCTCGCCCGTCCAGCCGACAAACTCGTAGCCGTTGCGGGTCGGGGTCGGCAGGGCAAACTCATCATCTATCACGGTGTAAAGCAGAGTTGTTTCGCCGCTGCCGCCGTTCAAATCCATGGTGATGTTGTATTCTGTCAGTTTCCAGTTCTCGATATACGTCTTGTCGCCCGTCGAACCCTTCGGGATGGTCACGTTCGGCTGCGGCGTCGTGATGCCCTCGCCTGTCCAGCCAAGGAACGTGTAGCCCGTGCGGGTCGGGGTCGGCAGCGTTACGGTTTGCTCCACCGTGTAGAAATACACTTCCGACGTGCCCGCATTGCCCCCTTCCAGCAGCGTAATGATGGTGTATTCAATCACCTGCCAGTTCGCGGTGTAAGTGCGGTCGCCCGTGCTTCCCTGCGGGATTTCAATGGTTTTCTGCGGTTCGGTGATGCCCTCGCCCGTCCAGCCGAGGAAGATGTAGCCCGTGCGAACCGGGGTCGGCAGCTGGAACGCTTCCGATTCCACCGTGTACTGGATGGGGCGGATCGGATCGCCGCCTGCCGTGTCCATCGTGACGGTATAAAGCTTGTCCGCCGTCAGCGTCAAGGTCAGCGGCGCGTAGGGCATGAGGAAGGAAACCGCGTCGTTCCCCTCGCTGATACTCAGGGAAACAGCCGGGTCGCTCAGGAAAACGTGGATGCCGCGATAGCCCGCTGCGGGCGCGATTTGCACCGTCACCTGCTCACCCGCGCGGCACAGCAGGTTGTTGCCCTCCGCCGGCATGTCGCTGCCCCAGAGGACGTTCTGCGCGTCGATGGTCACGCGCTGCGTGTCCGCCGTCCACGTCAGCGTAACGATGCGCTTTTCTTCGCGCCCCGTTGCGGGCAGGAATGCGGCCGTCTCCTCGCCGCGCAGTCCCGTCAGGTGAATGAGGGCACGCTCGTCCGCGCCGAAGTCGCTGCGCTTGAACTGCGTCACCCACTCGCCGCGCTCCTTATCGAAGGTGAAGCTCGCCACGGCGCCGCTGCGCAGGGTCAGGCTCGGCGTGAAGTAATCCGGGCGCGCGCCGCTGATGCGAACGCGGTAGGTGATGCGCCCGTCCTGCTCGCCATAGCGGTAGACGTACACCGGGAATTCCGCTACCAGCGTGCTGTCATCCGTCAGCGGGAACACAACATCGCCCTCGCGGGAGAGATAGACATAATTTTCCGCCACGGCAAAGCAGGATTCGCCGCCATTCAGGCGGTAGACCTTGCTCCACGGGTCTGCGCTGCGCATTTCCGGCAGCAGCACATACTGCTCCAGCAAATCCGGATACTTCTCCGCAAACGCCGCCTCGATGCTGTCCAGCATGTTGACCGCGCCCATCGGGCAGCTGTCGCCCGTGTACTGCACCGTCGTTTCGGTCAGCAGCGCGCCGTCCCAATCCGCCGTTTCCAGCTGCATGTCCTCGGCGCTCTGGTCAACAAGGCGGAAGCGCACGGTCAGGCTGATTTTCTTCTCCACCTTCAGCTCGCTGCCCATATGCAGCTGCTGCCCCGGCACAAGCGCGTTCTTGCCCGGATTCAGCACAATATCGCCCGTCGGCAGCGGGTCATCCGTCAGGTTCACGAGGTTCGTCGCAATCCCGATATCGAGATTCATCGGCTTGTCCACCACGATGGTGGAGCGGACATTGCACTCGCCGTTCAGCGACACATTCCCCGACGCGCCCAGAATCAGCTCCTGAACATCTGCCGCCGCACCGATGTTCAGACGAACGTCCTCGTCCGACAGCACATACAGGCGGTCGATTTTGCCGGACGGCAGATTGGCGTTCAGCCCGCCGAGAACCAGCAGATTGCCGTTCATTTCCGGCGCATTGAACTCCGTGTCGCCCAGATGGTCAAAAATCGCGTCGCCGATGAAGGACTCCGGCGGCTGCGTGTCCTTTTTCAACACGGTGATGCCAAATCGCCCGATGTTCTCCTGAAACGCCGGGTCATCCCAGTCCGTATTGTCCCATATGCCAGCGCCGATTTCTTTCGCCAGCCGCTCCAGCGCCGAGTCCTTGCCCTGTGGTGTCTGGTTCTTGTTGATGGTGTTCAGTGTGTTCAGCGCACTCATGTTGTTTTCCACAATCATGGCCGCCGATGCTGTACCCGCCCAAATGATGCTGCATAAGAGCAGGAAAATGGTGCTCCATCGTGCGATTCGCTTCATGCTTCTTCCTCCTTGCTGATAGCTTCCGCGGGCTTTTTCCCATAGAAAACGCCCCTTCTGGTTTCAGTATACCATCGGCAAGCGCTGTTCGCCACCGCCATTCAATGGATTAATTGGACGTTTCCCTGCCCTTTTCCTGCTGAAAATTCCTGCATTCACGCAGATTTCCCGTCAATTCACGCATGTTTTCCGCCGGATGCACCTTTCCAAGGCAGGAAATATCGGTTGCCAAGGATGGCAAAGTGCATCTTTCCAACATGCGAAAAAAAGGCGAACCGGTTTTGAAGCCGATTCGCCCGTGGATTTGTCCAAACTTGGATGGAATTACTTGGCGATGGTGCAGTGCATGAAGTACTTGTAGCCCAGCGGGTTGGAGAAGAAGCCCTGCACGGAGTCGTCGAGCATGTAGATGTCGGTGTAGTAGTACAGCGGCACGATGCAGCCGGTATTCATCAGCATATCTTCCGCGATGTGCATCATGGCATAACGGTTCGCGCTGTTGGTGCAGCTCTTGATGGTAGAAATCAGCACGTCATAGGTTTCCGCCCAAGTGCCGTTCTCCACCTTCACGTCGTAGCCGTAGGGGGTCAGGTCGAGGTTGTAGATCTTCAGATCCGCATTCGCGCCCTTGCCGTACTGCACGTCGTTGTTGCCGGAGCCGGTCACCCACATGTCGAGGAAGCAGATCGGGTCGTTGTAGTCCGCCAGCCAGCCGTTGCGCGCGATGGAGTAGTCGCCCGCCTTACGGGTGTTCAGGAAGGTGTTCCATTCCTGGTTGTTCAGGTTCATGGTGATGCCGACCGCAGAAACCGCGCTCTGGAGGTATTCGCCAATCGCCTTGTGGGCTTCGGAGGTGTTGTAGAGGTAGGTCAGGGACGGGAAGTTGGTGAAGACGCCGTTCGCCTCGTCGTAGGTGTAGTACTTCTTCAGGGTCTCAACCGCCTTGTCGAAGTTCGCCATATAGACGTCTTCGTCGTCGGTCACGTCGTAGTAGCCGTTGATGCCTTCCACATGACCCGCGTTCTTGTAGAACTCAGAGCCGTCCGCATCGGTCATGCCCATCGGGACGAAGCTGGACGCAGGAAGCTGACCAGCCTGACCGATTTCGGTGACGATGTAGTTGCGGTCAAACAGCAGACCAATCGCCTGACGGACTTCTGCGCGCGCCGCTTCCGCTTCTTCGGGGGTCATGTTCGCGAGCAGGTCAGCGGGCAGGATTTCTTCGTTGATGTTCCAGCAGACATAGTAGGTACCAATCTGGCCGGCAACAACGAATTCCGTCGGATACTGGTCCTTCAGGGAAGCGATTTCAGAGGTGGGAACGTCGTCGATCAGCTGCCAGTCGCCCTTCTGGAAGTTCGCCAGCATGTTGTTCGCGTCGTCGGAGAGGTAGAAGTCCAGCTCGTCCATCGTGACCTTGTCCACCGCATGATAGTAGGGGTTCTTGGTCAGGGTGATCTTGCTGTTGTGTTCCCACGCGGTCATGGTGTACGGGCCATTGCCGATGTAGGTGGAAGGATCGGTCGCCCACGCTTCGTTGGCGACGACGTCCTCACGCACGGGCATGTACGCCGGGAAGGCGAGCAGCTCGTTCCAGTAGGCAACGGGGTTGTTCAGGGTAACGGTCAGGGTCTTGTTGTCCACGGCGGTCACAGCGAGGTTTTCCGCCTTGGGGTCGGAGCCGTCCGCAGTGTAGCCCTTGATGACTTCAAACATGTAGCCATAGTCCGCGCCCAGCTCGGAGGAAGCAGCGCGCTTCCACGCGAACTCGAAGTCCTTGGCGGTCAAATCCTTGCCGTCGGACCACTTCAGGCCGTCAACGAGCGTGTAGGTGTACGTCACCGTGCCGTCGTCATTGACCACCGGATCCGGCAGTTCCACCGCGCAGTCCGGCAGGATTTCCAGCTTGCCGTCGTCGGTCTGCGCCCAAGTGGACAGGCCTGCGAACAGGTGAGCGACCATCGTCGCGCCGTCCACAGCGGAGTTCAGCGCCGGGTCAAGCGTATCAGGCTCGGACGCGATGCAGACAGCCATGTACGTCTTGCCGTCTTCGGCGACAGCGCACAGGGTGCAGGTCACCATCATTGCGATGGCGAGCAGGAGAGCAGTCAGCTTCTTCATGAAAAAACCTCCCTTAATATTCTGTGACAGCCTTGCTTTTCGTAGACTGTCTGTATCAAAAATGCGTGTTGACGCATCCTTGAAGCAATTTTTTTGCGCGGATAAACACGCGGGCACACTATGCCAGTGTCACCAACTCAATCGCGAAAAGGGTGTCGAGAGGGTCGAAGACCCTTCGCGGGTGCAGGGCAGAGCCCTGCCGGAGTCCAGAGGCAGAGCCTCTGGCGCTTCCCCTCACCCTAACTCCTTCACCCGGTGGCAGGCGACGAAGTGACCCTTCTCGACTTCGTTGAAGGGCGGCATCGACTGCGCGCAGGCTTCGGTGGCGTAGGGGCAGCGCGTGCGGAACGGACAGCCCGACGGCGCGTTCAGGGGACTTGGAATGTCGCCGGAGAGGACAATGCGCTTGTTTGCGCGCGCCGCCTTCGGGTCAGGCAGTGGAACGGCGGACAAAAGCGACTTGGAGTACGGGTGCAGCGGGTGATTGTAGATTTCCTCCGCCGACGCCAGCTCCACCATCTTGCCCAGATACATCACGGCGATTCTGTCCGAAATATGCCGCACAACCAGCAGGTCATGCGCAATGAACAGGTATGTCAGCCCCAGCCGATCCTGCAAATCATCAAACATGTTGATGACCTGCGCCTGAATCGACACGTCCAGCGCCGACACCGGCTCGTCGCAGACGATGAATTCGGGATTCACCGCCAGCGCGCGGGCAATGCCGATGCGCTGCCGCTGACCGCCGGAAAACTCGTGCGCGTAACGCGAGGCATGTTCGCTGTTCAGCCCGACATAGCCCAGCAGCTGCAAAATGCGCTCCTCCCGCTCCTTCTTGGAGGAATACAGGTGGTGCACATCCAGCGGTTCGCCCACGATGTCCGACACGGTCATGCGCGGGTTCAGCGAGGAGTACGGATCTTGGAACACCATCGTCGCCTTCGTGCGGAATTTCTGCAAGTCCGCTTTCGTCTTGACGGGCTTGCCATCGTAAATGATTTCGCCCGCCGTCGGCTTGTACAATTGGAGGATGGTGCGCCCAACGGTCGTCTTGCCGCAGCCGGATTCGCCCACCAGACCGAGCGTTTCGCCCTTGTTGATGGTGAAGGACACATCATCGACCGCCTTCAGCGGCTTGGTGCGGAAGAAGCCCATGTTGATGTCAAAGTATTCTTTCAGTCCTTTGACTTCCAGCAATGGCTGGTGCATCTGCGCTTCAGACACAGGGCACTCCTCCTTCCTCCGTGATGCTGCCGTCCTCAACGCCCTTCTTGACGTTCATCCAGCAGGTTGCCATATGGTCGTCATTGATGAGCATCCGAACCGGCTTCTCTTTCAGGCAAATCTTCATCGCCGCCTCGCAGCGGGGCGCGAACGGGCAGCCTTTGGGCATGTTCAGCAGGTCAATCGGCGTACCGGTAATCGGCTCCAGGCGCTGTCCGTTGTTCTCCGCCGTCGGGATGGAGCGCATCAAGCCCTTTGTGTACTCGTGGCGCGGGTTGTAGAAGATTTCATCCGCCGTCCCCTGTTCGCAGATGGAACCGGCGTACATGACGATGACCTCGTCGCACATCTGGGCGACAACGCCCAAGTCGTGCGTAATCATGATAATCGCCATGCCCATCTTCTTCTGCAGGTCGCGCATCAAATCAAGAATCTGCGCCTGAATCGTCACGTCCAGCGCGGTCGTCGGCTCGTCGGCAATCAGGATGTCCGGCTCGCACGCCAGCGCCATAGCAATCATTACGCGCTGCCGCATACCGCCCGACAGCTCGAACGGGTACTGCTTCATGCGCTTTTCCGGCTCGTTGACGTTGACCAGCTTCAGCATCTCCACCGCGCGTTCGCGCGCCTGATGGCGGTTGCGGTCGGTGTGCAGCAGAATTGCTTCCATCAGCTGCCGGCCAATGGTGTAAGTCGGGTTCAGAGACGTCATCGGGTCCTGGAAGATAATCGAGATGCGGTTGCCGCGCACGGAGCGCAGCAGCTTCTCGTCCGCGCCGACCAGCTCCTGCCCGTCGAATTTCACGCTGCCGCTGACGATTTTGCCCGTCGGCGCAAGAATCTGCATGATGGAATACGCCGTGACACTCTTGCCCGAACCGCTTTCGCCCACGATGCCCAGCACCTTGCCGTGGTCAAGGCGGAACGAAACGCCATCCACCGCCTTGACTTCGCCCGCGTCGGTGAAGAAGGATGTATGCAGGTCATTGACTTCCAGCAATGCCATTTTGTCCAGCTCCTTTCATCACGCATTCAGCTTCGGGTCAAAGGCGTCGCGCAGGCCGTCGCCGAACAGGTTCAGGCTCAGCACGATGAGGCAGATGACCACGGCGGGGATAATCAAGCGATAGGTGTAGGAATAGATGCCGTTGAGCGCATCAGAAGCCAGCGAGCCCAGCGAGGGCATCGGCGCGTTGACGCCCAGCCCCAGGAAGGACAGGAAGCTTTCGGTGAAAATCGCGTTCGGAATTTGCAGCGCAGTCGAAATAATCACGACGCTGATGCAGTTCGGCAGAAGGTGCTTGCGGATAATCCACTGCGCCTTCGCGCCCGTCGCCTGCGCAGACAGCACATACTCCTGCTCGCGGAGGGACAGAATCTGACCGCGAATCAGGCGCGCCATGCCCACCCAATAGAGCAGACCAAAGACGATGAACATGCTGATGATGTTCGAGCCGATTTTCTCTAAGATGGTGCCTTCCACATGCAGCACCTGCCCCAGCACGACCGCCAGCAGGATGATGACCAGCATGTCCGGCAATGAGTAGATAATATCGACGATTCGCATGATGAACAAGTCCACCCTGCCGCCGAAGTATCCTGCGACTGCGCCAATCATCATGCCAATCACCAGCACGATGATGCTGGCGAAGAATCCGACGGCGAGGGAAATGCGTGTCCCGTAGACGACGCGGATGAAGTAGTCGCGTCCGTGCGCGTCCGTGCCGAAGATGTGCGGGAAAACAGATTCCCCTTTGTCGATTTTCTTCAGTTCCGTCTTGCCGTACTGGAACGGCGCGAGGTTGTTGTAGCTGTTGTCCATCGGGCGACCCTTCGTCTGTCCCAGCATCTGGTCATACGAATACGGCCAGAACATCGGGATGATGATGGAGGACAGCGTAATCAGCACAATCAGAATCAGGCTGATGGTCGCGACCTTGTTTTTCAGCAGGCGCTTCACGCCGTCGCGGAAAAAGGTCGAGGACGGCCGCATCCGGGAGATGACTTCCTTTTCCTCCGCCGTCGCGGGCATGAAGGAATCCACATCCAGATGCAGGCTAAAGGGCTTTTTCTTGTTCATCATCATGGTGCAGATGCCTCCTTATTCGTAATCAATGCGCGGATCAGCCACCTTGTAGAGCAGGTCGCTGATCAGATTCATAATCACGATTAAAGAGGCGAGGAAAATGGTCGTCCCCATAATCATGGTGTAGTCGCGGTTGGTGATGCTGGATACGAACTGGCGGCCGATGCCCGGCACGGCGAAAATCTGCTCGACGACCATCGAGCCGGTGACGATGAACGCCAGCATCGGGCCGAAATAGGTGATAACCGGAATCAGCGAGTTCTTCAGCGCGTGACCGAAGATAATTTTCTTGCCCGAAACGCCCTTGGCGCGCGCGGTGCGGATATAATCCTGCCCCAGCACGTCGAGCATGGAGGAGCGCGTCAGGCGCGTGATGTAGCTCATCGGGTAGAGCGCAAGGGTGATAATCGGGAGGATCAAGCCTTCCGCCGTCGCGCCGTTCGCGGGTACCCAGCCTAACTTGACTGAGAACACTATCAGCAGGAATGACCCCATAATGAACGACGGCATGGACACGAACGCGGTCGTAATCACCATGATAATCTTATCCAGCACGGTGTTGCGCCGCAGCGCCGCCAGCGCGCCGAGGACGATGCCGGCAATCGCCGCGCTGAACGCCGCAATCAGACCAAGCTTCGCGGAGGTCTTCATGCCATCCAGAATAATGTCAATGACCTGACGGCCGCGCTGCTTCAGGCTCGGCCCGAAGTCCAGCTTCGTCACCACGTCGCGCAGATACGTCACATACTGTTCGCCCAGCGGCTTGTCCAGCCCGTACTTGGCCTCCAGCGCCGCCTGCGCTTCCGCGGAAATTGCCTTTTCACTTGCGAACGGTCCACCCGGAATCGAGTGCATCACGAAGAACGTCACCGTGATGACAATCCAGATGGTCAGCAGCGCCAGCAGCACGCGCTTGAGGATATAAAACAGCATCTTGGAATTCATCCGCTCCACCTTCCCGGCAGGGGCGCTGCCGCGTCTGCCTGCGTTTCTTGTTCATCGACACGCCAAACCAGCCGGCTTCACCGTGTCGATGCTTTATTATGCAACACTGTATGGAGAAAATCAAGTGTTTTGTTGCACAAACTGTGTTTTTTTTATGTTTTTCTCGTGTATTTTGAATATTTTCGTCTAAGTTGTTGCATTTATCAAGTTTTTTCTGCAAGTCCCTGTTCATTTTTGCGCACAAAAAATGCAGGACGCTCATTCGTCCTGCATCATGGTAACGAAGTGAATTACTCCGCTGCCGCCAAGCTGCCGAAGATCTCCAGCGGCATGTTTTCCAGCGCGTCGCCCACTTCCTTGCTGGCGACCTGGAACGTCACGGCGAGAACCGTCTCGTCATCAAGGAAGGTGTACAGCGCCAGCACGGTGTCGCCGGGGGTGTACATCAGGCAATAGTTTTCGTTGACATACAGCTCAGCGAGCATTTCTTCCGTCGCGCCCGCGTCCTGAATGCCTTGCAGCAGCGTTTCAAAGCTCATCGCGGACAGCTGCGCCGTAATGCTGACCGTCTGGTCGGCGTTGACGGCGAAGAGCAGGATGTTCTCGGCGTTTTCCGTGCCTGCGGGGACTTCCTGAACCGCCCAGTCCGCCGGAATCTGCATCGTCAGACCCGTTTCACCCAGCGCAACCGTCTGCGCCTCGAAGCTGACATTCATTTCAACTGCCGGCACTTCCGCTTCTTCCTCCGCGAACGCAAAGGCAGTGCAGCACATCATGAGCGCCATCAGGAGAGCAAGGAGTTTCTTCATATTTGTTTCCGTCCTTTCATTTCCAGCATGATTCGGCTGATTTCTTTCCATATTGAACAGCCACATCTGGTAACATTTATGATACCAAATGCAAGCCGCTTTTGCAATACACTTTCGCGCAGGAAAACGGTTGATTCGCGCGGATTTTGGATTTCAGAATGAAGCAGCTTCCATTTTCATTCGGAAAATGCGAGTGAAGTAACTTTTATTTACTTTTCAATTCTCACCAAAACAAACAGTTAATTCTTTCCGTAAAAGCGGACTTTGCTTCCCTCCCCCTTCACAAAAAGCGGGGCACCGCGAGAGCTTTCGCCCCCGCAGCACCCCGCCATCCGCGGATGCGCAATTCCGCATTGTCCCTTACTTCTTCGTCCAGTCCTGCTTTTCGCCGATGCCGTAGTTTGCCGGCAGCACGTCGTCATCAACCAGCACGAAGCCCAAATCCGCCGTGTAGGTCGTACTGGCGGAGGTCACCTGAACCGGGTTCGATTCACCGTTCTCGCCCAGAATCGACGCAATCAGCGGAATATCCGTGCGCATACGCGTCGGCACAACTTCCGTCGGGTAGATGGGCTTGAGCGTGTACACGCCGGGATACAGGTTCTCGAAAGTGTAGTAACCGTACGTGTCGGTTGTCGTTTCCGCGACGAGCTGGTCGTTGCGCCACAGCTCGATGCGCATGTCGCCCAGACCGAGTTCGCCCGCGTCCTGCAGGCCGTTGCCGTTCAGGTCAAGCCAGCAGAAGTCGCCCAGCGTGCCCGGCTGCACCGCGCCAATATTTTGTTCCAGCTGATGTTGGCTCATGCGCAGGGCAATCAGGTCGCTCTCTCCCTCGCGGGCGGTGTAGGTCGTCATCACGCTGATGTTCTGCCCGTCCTTGAGGCGCGTGTCGTCCTTTTCTACGACGACGTAGCCGTTCGGGAGCGTCACACGCAGACGGTAGTTGCCCGGCATCAAGCCGTCAAAGCGGTAGATGCCGTCCTCGCCCGTCGTCACGTTTTGCAGTTCGCTGCCCTTTTCGTCCAGCAAGATAACCTCCGCGCCGGACAGGGGCGCAATCTCGCCCGCGTTGTCGCACCAGACCATGCCGCCGATGCTCGTGTCAATCTTCAAGCCCAGCATCGGAGCAGTATAGTTGTTGTTTTCGCTAATTTCAATCTCGGTCATGACGAGCTGACTGCCCTCGGTGGTGAAGGTGCTGTCGCCCAGACGCGCCGCCTGCGTACCTTCCTTGATGTCGTAGGCAAGGCTGTAGACGCCGGGGGCAATGCCGTCGATGGCGAACCGCCCATCCGCATCGGTCTGCACCTGCGCAAACACCGCGCCGGTTTCATCCAGCAGGGTCAGCGTCTCGTTTTCCGGGGTGATTTCGCCCGCGTCCATGCGCCCGTTGTCATTCTCATCCACCCAAACCTGACCGGACATCTTCGACGGAATCACGCCGCCAAGCGCCTGATTCAGCCATTCCTCGCCCAGCCCGATTTCGATGTTCACCTGCTGCTCGTTCAGCCCGTGCGTCAGCGGCAGGGTCACATTGCCGTCCAGCTTGGAGAGCACCATGCCCTCCGGGAAGCGCAGGGTCAGCGTGTAGGCGTCCGGCCTCAGCCCGGTGAAGCTGTACGCGCCCGTCGCATCGGTGAGGACGGTCTGCTCCGTCAAGTCCTCGCGGGAGGGGGTCAGAATCAGCGTCACGCCGGCAAGCGCCGCTTCGTTTGCATCCTGCGCGCCGTTGCCGTTGTGATCGGCAAACACCATGCCTTCAATGTCGCCCAAAGCCAGTGCGCCGCACAGGGGCGCGGTGACTTCTTCGCCCACGCTGATGGTAAAGGAATCCGTCGTGCCGTCGGAATCCGGCGCGATGGTGTTGCCGCCGTCCGCCAGGGGAGCAAACACGCCGTCGCCCGGCAGCTCGTAGCGCAGACGGTACGTTCCGGGCAGCACCGCGTCAAACAGGAAGCTGCCATCCGCGCCGATGGTGCGGGTCGCCACGTCACCGGTTTCGTCCATCAGGTGGACCACCGCGCCGAGCAAGCCGCCTTCATCCGCGTCGCGCAGGCCATTGTCGTTCTTGTCGGCAAACACCACGCCGGACACATGTCCGGGGGTAATCATGCCGATATCAAGCCCCGTCAAATCCGCGCCCATTGTCAGCGCCACCGGTTCGCTTTCGCCCGCGCCGCCGGAGAGGTTGCGGAGGATATTGCCGTCGCCCGTGCGTGTGAACGCCAAGCCGCTGTTCGCGGTCGCGCTCACGGTGTACTGCCCCGGCGCAAGGTCATCGAAGGTATACACGCCGCTGCGGTTCGTTTTCGCCGTGCGGGTATTGCCGTTTTCATCCGTCAGGGTGACAGTGAAGTTGTTGACCATCTTTTCCGCGTCCATCCGGCTGCCGGAGAAGTCGTCATCCAGATACACCGTGCCGGAGATGCTGCCGTAAGTAATCGCGCCGATGGCCATCGTCATCTCGCTGTCGTTCTCCAGCACCACGTCGGAAATCGTGTACTCGCGGCGGTCAGTGCCGGGCGCGAACAGGTTGCCGTACTCGCCATCGCCCGCGATGGTGTACACATAGCCTTGCGGAATCGTCGCTTTGACGCGGAACGTGCTGCCGCGGATGTTGGCGAAGGTGAAGCGCCCGTTCTCGTCGGAGACGGTGTTCAGCAGCTCCTTGCCGATGGCCTGACGGTACAGGACGACCTTCACGCCTTCCAGCGTCTTTTCGCCCTCGTCGTACACGCCGTTGTTGTTTTCATCCAGGAAGCAGATGCCGTTGATGTTAGAGCCCTTCATCACGCCAAGGAGGACTGCCTCCAAGTCACCGCGTTCAAGAATCACCTGATCCGTTTCGGAGCGCTTGAATTCGCTGGTGATGATGGAGCGGCGATTACCGCCCGTCTGGCTGTAGCGCGCAAACACCAAGCCGTCCGGCAGGCTGTATTCGACATTGTATGTGCCGTAGCGCATTTGACCGATGTAGAATTTGCCGTCCTCGCCGCTCTCGGTTTCGTACACCAAGCCGTTTTTCACGCCGACGGCGCGGATTTTGATGCCCGCCTGACCGGGTTCACCGTCCTGATACACGCCGTCGTCGTTTTCATCCAGCCACACAAGACCCTGCAGCGCTGCCATCGTCATCACGCCGACGCCCACGTCGGTCACAGAACCGGCTTCGAGGGTCAGCGGCACACTGCTTTGCACTTGTTCGGTCGTTTCATCCATGATGGACATGTTCGCGCTGACATTTTTGCCGTGCGCGCCATGGCCGAAGCCCGCAGGCAGCTCGCTGCGCAGGACGTACGTCCCCGCCGGCACAGCCAGCGACACTTCGCCGTTCTTGTCCGTTTCGCCGGATGCCACAACAACCTCCACGCCGTTGACTTCGGTGATGAGGCTCATCGTCGCGCCGGACACGCCTTCCTCGTACTTCCCGCGTGAACCGTTGTTATCGTTGTCGCGGAAAGCGTGGATGGTCAGCGCCGCCGGATTCGCCGCCTTCGCGGTCACAGTCGCGGGTTCGTCGCTGATGACGAGCGCACCGTTGGCAAGGGTCACGCCCGCGTCATAGCGGACAACGTACGTCCCGTATTCGAGGAACTCCGCCTGCCAGGCGCCGTTTTCATCCGTCACCGCTTCCGCCGCGACTTCGCCCGCCTGATTGACCAGCTGCACCTGCACGCCGCTCATCGGCTGACCGTCCAGCCCCAGCACCACGCCGGAAGCGTCGCCGGTGGCATGGTTCGCCAGCGCCGGCAGCACAACGGTTTCGCCCGCGCCGATTTCCACCAGAATGCTTGCCGTCACGCCCGTATCGGTCGTGCTGAGCGTCCAGCCCTCGGTGTCATACAAGCCGCGCGGCAGGGCTGCCGTAATCTGATAAGTATCAGGATACAGGTCGTTCAGCGCAAACACGCCGCTGACCGTCATCTGTTCGCTCATCCGCTGGCCGGAAATCGTCACTTCCGCCGGGGCAGACAGGTCGTCGATGCTGCCGGTCATGCCGCCGCTGAGCGTCAGATCCAGTTCATAGCGGCTGGTCTGCATCGCCTAAATGTTCACCAGCCACTGTGCCTGACCCTTCTGCAGGTTCGGCCAGCCGTTCACACCCGTCAGCAGCGTGCCTTCCGGCAGCGTCACCGTGACGGCGTATGTCCCGTGGAAGAGGTCGGCTTCCTCCACCGTCTCGCCATCAGTCAGGTAGCCCGTGCGGGTCGTTTTGCCGTCCTCGCTGACAATCTGGTACGCCACTGCCGCGTTCACGCCGCGCATGAGCATCGTCAGCGTGCCGTCCACTGGTTCAGGGGTGGGGGTCGGCGTAGGCGTAGGCGTCGGGCTCGGCGTGGGCGTCGGGCTCGGGGTGGGGGTCGCCGTCGGCTCTTCCGTGGGTTCCTCCGTCGGATTCTCGGTCGGATTTTCGGTCGGCGCTTCCGTCGGCGCTAAGGTCGGGGTCGCCGTCGGGGTCGGCGTAGGTGTTGCCGTTGCCGTTGGCGTAGGCGTTGCCGTCGGTGTAGGTGTCGGGGTGGGCGTCGGCGTAGGCGTGGGTTCAGGCGTGGCGGTCGGCGCCATCGTCGGCGGCACATAGTAATAGGAAGCGTTCACCTTCGTCACGGAATCCGCACCCGTGTAGCGCTCAATGTTGATAATCTTGTCGCGCCAGCTTTCAATGGCCAGCGAAGCCTTCGTCATTCGCAGGGTATACAGCCCCGTATGAATCGCCGCCGGCAGGGCATAGTCGCCCCGGCTGTCGGTGTCGAAGGAGAGAATCGTCTCGCCGCGCTCGTTAATCAGGTCAAAAGAGGAGCTGCTCTCCGTGTGCACGGTGAACAGACCCGTGTCCGTCAGCACAGCAATGACCGCTTTGTTCAGCCGTCCATCGACAATCGACACGGTGTAGCTCGCCGCCATAACGGCATCCTCCGGCATTGTTTCCGCCACCGGGACAAGCTGCACATTGCCCGTGCCGGGGACGGAAATCGGGTCGCTGCCGAAGTCGGTCAGGCGAATCGTGCCGACCGCCGCCCCGTTCTGCATGACGGTAAAATCGCCCGTGAATTTCCGGGATTCATACGTTCCCGCGCTTGTGGCATACATGCCCAGAAAATCCACTTGCAGCATCGTCAGCTCCGATGCCGCAGCCGCGGGAAGCAGCATCAGCAGCATTCCCAGCGTGAGCAGGAGTGACAGAAATCGCTTGCCAAGCATCCTCATCTTGCCTGTTCCTCCATCTGAATCATCCGCAAGCCGTGCGGAGTAAAGTCACAGAATAATCCATGTACTATGGTAAAGCAATCCGCCCGACTTGTCAACCATTCCGCGCATATTTTTACAATTGGATTGCTTTTCTGGTCGAAAATCAGCATGTTCCGGCAATGAAAAAGAAGGCTGACTTTTTCAGTCAGCCTCCCATGCGGATACTATTTCCAAATGAGAATGCGCCGAGATGCACCGCAAATGATTCGTTCTGGCTAACGCGAACGCCAGCGCGGGAAAGGCGCAAGCAGATGGCACAGCCAAATGCAGGAAACAGTATCAGTTGCTGCCGCCCATCAGCAGGGTCAGCATGCTCTCCGGCAGACTCATCAGCAGGGTCATGGGCAGGTTCTGCAGGTTGTTCATCACCTTGACGAACCACGTCTGGAACTCACTGTCCGTCATCGCGCCCAAATCCTGCGCCTTGCTCACGTCCAGCGCGTCCTTCGCGTCGCAGGTGCGGGTTTCCGCCGTGATGGTCACAACGTCCAGACCCATGAAGCGCACCAGCACATCCACCTTGCGGACGCCCTGTTCGCCGTCCATCGTCGTAGCGGTCGTCACCACAACGCCGAAGCCCTGCTCGACACCGTCCACCGTTTCCTTGATTTCCACATCAACAACGCTGCTGTCCGTGCCGACGCCCTTGCCGCTGACGTTAATTTCAACGGGGTCTTCGCCAGCATAGGCGGTCAGGTTCGCCGTGAAGTTCTCCAAGTCGCCTGCGAAGGTCAGCGTCGCCGCGGTATCTTCCGCGCTCTTGATGGTCACAAGCCACGTCGCCACGCCGTCCGCCGTGTTGCGGGTCATCGTGAAGGAGATCGGCAAGGGTTCTTCGCCGCCGTTGTTGATCTTCACCGAAGCCGTCATGCGAACCAGCTCGCCTGCTTCAGTCATCCAGTATTCGTAAACGATGTCATCCGCATAGAGATCTGCTTCATCAAGCTCTTTCAGCAGGTCGTCCCAGCTCGTGTCAGCAGCGGAAAAAAGCGCATCCATGTAAGCGCCGATGCTCGGAACGCTGTGGATCATTTCCAGCAGGGCTTTCGTCATCTCGGCCAGCTTTTCCGGCGGAACGGTGACTTTGACGTAGTTCTTCGCCGCGTCGCAGTCGCCGGGCTGCTCGGTCACTTCTGCCATTTCTGCACCGGACAGTATTTCGTTCATCATGGTCATGAACGCCGTGGTGTCCGCCTGCGTCAGTTCTTCCATGAGCTGCTCTTCCGTCATGCTGCTCAGGTTCGCCGCTGCTTCCATCAGGGCAGTGTATTCCGCATTGCCGCTCAGCTGTTCCTTCGACTCTTCAATCGCCTTGTCGATCTCCTCGTCGCTCTGACCGGACATCTTCATCGTCGCGCGGAGGGCTTTTTCCTTGATGGCTTCCACGTCCTTGCTGTTCACAGCAATCACGCCGCCCAGCAGCGCGCTGGACACATACATCAGCTGGTTTTCTTCCGCAGCAGTCGTCAGCGATGCCATACCCAGCACGCTCTTGCCGCTCAGGTTGAGGTCAAAGCCAGCTTCGTCGCCCTGCTGATAGCCGGTCAGGGACAGCGCCGCCAGCAGGTCGTTGATGGCGGCCATCGTGGTGTCATCCCCGCCCAGCGCCGCCACGAGGTCAGCGTTCAGGTCGTGGATGGTAATGGTGGTTTCCTGACGCGCGGCATTGTCCCACACGCTGTTTTCCGCCATCGAGGTCAGGGGCATCGCCAGCATCATGATGCTGAGCAGTACCGCAAGCAGTTTCTTCATGGGGTTTCCTCCTTGTTGTTTGGTTTCCCTTTTTCTTTATAGCGAACACTGCGGGGCAGTGATGCTTTCGGTTGATGTTAGTCGGCGTTATCCAAAATGATGGTGCTGCTCGGCAGCGTCGTCGTACCGTCCATGAGCTGCCGCACGCTGTTCGGCAGATTCATCAGGATGCGCGGCAGAATCTTCGAAATGCTCGTCGCCAAGGTCAGCATGTAGGCGTTGAAGCGCGCGCTGCTGATTTCGCCCAAGTCCAGCACGTCGCCGTCGGACAGCAGGGGGCGCGGTTTGCACGAAAAGGTCGTCGTGTAGATGGTCAAGCCGACTTCACCGCCAGACAAGAGCCGAATTCTCGACTCCCGATATACACTGCTGCTCGAACCAGACGTAAACACGCCGAATTGTATGCCGCTGTCCGTGCCGTTCGCTTCGGAGGTCGTGCGCACCTCTACATCAACCTTCCCGCCCCTGCGGTTCGGCTCAACCGTCAGCGAAATCTTCGTCTGCGTCTGGTCATCCGGCATAAGCACCAGTTCAGCATTCTTTTCACCGATGGTGAGGCGTCCCGTCGTGCTGTTCTCTTCCTTTTCCAGCGTCCAGTCGTACTGCAAGCCGTCCGCCAGCGTGTTCCGGTTCAGCGTGAACGTGACGGGCTTCAGGATTCCCTCGGTCGGCTCCACCTCGGACATTCTTTCCGCCCAGTCCGGGAGCGCGGAATAGTTCACAATCAGCTTGACAAGCTGCCCTTGCGCATCCGTGTACAGCGTCACCTGCGCGTCGCTGTACAGCATCGTCTGCTGACGCACCTGCGCCGCCCAGTCGATTTCCTGCGGCACATACTCTTCCGTCGTCGTCTGCGACATGAACTGCATCAGATTGTCATAATCCGCCGCCAAATCCGCGAAGTTCTGGACGACAGGCACTTGCATCGCCGTTTCCAGCAGAATCGCCAGCCGATTGACCAGCTGTTCGTTCGTCAGCGTGAACGTACACACCTGTATCGCCGGGTCACAACCTTCGAGCTGCTCCGTCACAGGGTCAATCGTCATGGACGGCTGATATTCCGCCAAGCGGCGCTGCATCTCCGTAAAGTCAATCGCCGCAAGGCTGTTCAGCACTTCTTCCGCCTGCACGTTTTCCGTGAAGAGGGGATTTTTGAGTACCTTCGCCGTCAGTGCGCCCATCTGTCCCAACTGCGCAATCTGCTCCGCGTAGTACCCAGAGGATACCGTCTCGTTGATGACTTCCGCCGTAAGACCGCGCTGGCTGAGCTGCTGGCGGTACACCAGCTCCCCGAAATGCTGCATGTCCTCTTCGAGGTTCAGATACAGCGTCTCGCCCAGCAGGTCACTACTGACATAGACATCCGCGCCGCTGAACTGCACGGCATAATCGACAATAGGCTGGTCGTTCAGCGTCACCTCATAGGCGGCTGACGTTGTCCCCTGCTGATAGACTATCACCCGCAGGGCATCCAGAAAGTCATTGACGGCTTTCTCCTCCGCTTCGTCGATGTCCGCCCCCAGCACCTTCGCATTGAAGTCTTTCAGGAAAATGACTGTCCTTGTCGCGCCGGGCGCCGTCTCCTCCGCCACTCCGCCCATCGGCACCAGCATCGCCAGCGTCAGCAGAATCGCAAGCAGCTTCTTCATGGTGTATTTTCTCCTTTGGTCGTTTATTCCAGCGTCATCAGCCCTGAAAAGAGACTGCGCACGCTGTTCGGCAGCAGGGACATTGCGTTCGACACGCTCAGTACCATCCCCGTCATATAAGCCTGCATGAACGCGGTCAAGCGCTCGTCGCTCATTTCGCCAAGGTCGTAGATTTCGTCGCTTTCGGACAACAGCGGCTCCGCCTCGCACGGATGCGTCTCCGCGACAATCGTCAGGATGCTCTGCCCCTGCTTCGCGAGCGTCATTTCCGTGTGCTGCTCCTGCTGCCCGTCGATGCACAGGTCATCGAAGCGGAACGTGAAGTCCGTCTGCTCTTCGTCCCGCCAGTTTGTTCCGCCGCTGCAAAGCTGCTCGGTGTCGTGCACTTCCATCAGCATGGTCGCGCCGTTTTCCGTCGCCGTGTTCGTCAGTCGGAACGTCATTCGCTCCTTGCTTTGCACCAAGTTCGGGCGTTCGGGGTCTGCTTTGGGGTCTACCGCGTAGGACACATCCACGCCATCCGCATTCAGCAGAATTTCCCATGCGGTGCTCTCGGTCGTGGTTTCCATCGAAAGGTGATACAGAACGCCCTCGTCGCTCGTCCTGCGGGTCAGAATCCCCGTTTCTTCTGCGCCTCCCGTGATTATCAGCTTGACAATGCCGCCGTCCGCGTCCAGATACGCCATCACCGGCACGTCGCCATCCATCGCGGATTCCACCAGCTGCGCGCAGAAAATGTCCGTCAAACCGCCCAGCACCTCATCGCCGAAGAACAGGTTGTCCAGCCCCGTCAGCGTTTCGCCAAGCACCGCGCGGCAAATGGCGATAAGCTGCTCTTTCGTCAGCGCGAAGGACAGCACCGTCACCGCCGGGTCGCAGTCGTCCGGCTGATTCGTCACGGTTTCCCGCGCCGTTTCCGGCAGACTTTCGTTGATGCGCGCGACCATTCTCGTCCAGTCGATGCTGCTGCCGATGCTTTCCAGCAGCTCCGGCGGGGTCTGCGCAAGCGCGGGCAGCAGGTGCTGCATCCGGCGATAGCCCTGCTGCATCGACTGATTCGCAGCCGCGACGGGCAATTCGCCCAAGTCCACATTCATCAGCTGGCAGAATGCCGTAATCGCGCGCGGCAAATCCTCGGCGACATTCAGGTACACCGTATTGCCAGAAACCGAAGTGCCGATGTAGAGGTCGTCGCCGTTCATTTCCAGCGCAGCCCCCAGTACGGGCACGTCATGCAGCGTCATCTGGAATCCCGACATTTTCCCCATCGACCCCTGCGCGAGCACGTCGTTCTTCTGCAGCGTGAGCCGCATCATCGACGCATCTTCCGCCGCATAAAGCTCGATGCTCAGCGCGTCCAGTGCGTCCTGAATCGCCGTCAGCACATTCGCGTTCAAATCCATGCCGGACAGCGCCCGTGCATCGGCGGTCGTCACCCGAATCGTCGTCTTCGTCGCGCCGGGCGCCGTCTCCTCCGCCACTCCGCCCATCGGCACCAGCATCGCCAGCGTCAGCAGAATCGCAAGCAGCTTCTTCATTCGTCAGCCTCCTTGACATTCGGTTGTGCGCTTTTCAGCATTCCATTACCATTATATCAAAAAAAACACCTGTTGCAAGCGAATATGCGCAAGTTTTACAATTCCGTGCCTCAAAGATGCAAATTTGCGCCTGAAAGCGCAGCTTCGCGGAAAAATGCTTGATGCCGTCATGCAAAATTTCTGTGAATGGCGCAAAAGGCCGTTTTCCCCTCTTGTGAAGCGCGAAAAAATATGCTACAATAGATAGAGTATTCCGGATTACTGAAAGGAGCTAATTCGCATGGAATTTCTGACCAAGCTTTTGGGCATCGCCACCGCCGTTGCGGAAACCACCACCACCACCGGTGCGGCCGACCCTGCCGCCGTCACCACTGATTCTGCCGCTGGCGGCATTGTCGGTATTCTCTTCAGCCTTCTGCCGCTGCTGCTGGTTTTCGTCCTGATGTACTTCATGATGATTCGCCCCGAGAAGAAGCGCCGCAAGAAGGAGCAGGACATGCTCGCGTCCCTGAAGAAGGGCGACCGCGTGTGCACCATCGGCGGCATCTACGCCACCATCGAGAGCATCAAGGACGACACCATCACCCTGAGCGTCGGCAAGGGCGACCAGACGATGGTTGTTGCGCGCTGGGCGATTCGCTCGGTGGAAGATGTGACCATCGAGAACGAGACCGAATCCCTGAACTAATCGCAAAATTCCCGGCTTCGTGCCGGGTTTTTTTGTGCCCGATTTTCCCGCCGCGCATATGCTGGGAGTGAACAGCTCACACGATGGGAGGAATCGCCATGAATCAGCGTCCGAATTGCTGCCGTCCCATGCCGCCGCAAGCGCCTTGCCCGTCCAGACCGCCTTGCCCGCCGAACCCCGCTTGCCCGTCTTGTCCGCCGACGCAGAAGGGCGTTTTATTGCCGCGAATCCTCGCCAGCGGGCGGGAGTGGCAGCGCCGCGCGTGTGTGGCGCTGTACGTCGGCGGTTTGCCGGAGGATGCAAACGGGCGACTGCAGCTCGTCGGCGTTACGGCGTGCGGTGACGCGGATTGGGAGATTGCGCCGTACCAAGAACCGCGCCCGTGCGGCTGCCGCGGATGCCGACCGTCTCGACCCGCGCCGTGCCTTCTGCGGGTGAATATTCCGGTTGTTTGCCAAGTGCAGGCGGAGTGCGGGCAGGTTTTGCGCGGCGAAAGTGTGCTGACAACGGATGTTGCGCTGCCGATTCGCTGTGTGCAGGCGGAATGCTGGCGCAACCAGATGATGGTGCTTCCGTGCGTTCGGCTGATTGACGGCGGCGCGCCTGTGTGTGCGGATGGCTGCCGTCCCCCTGTGTTTGATTGCACGATTGAGCTGCTCGTCGAAGCCTACATGACGCGATGGGAAGCGTGCGGAAGCCCTGCGCCGACTTGTCCGGATTTACCGCTATTCCCCCCGCCGCCGTTCGGGTGACAAGGGCGTTGGAAGACCCAAGGGGCTTTGCCCCTTGACCCCAGCAGGGGCGCTGCCCCTGCACCCTGCAAGGGAGAATGAAATGGGACGAAGTCCCCTCCCTTGACCCTTTCGCGCGATTGAGTTGGTGACAACTGCACACTATGCCCGCGTGCTGATCCGTCATCCGTTCCCCCACGCCTCTTCTTTCCCATTGTAACATGGGAGGTGAAGGCGAAGGAGTCCAGAGGGCGACCGCAGACTTCGTCTGTTTCCAATGCCCTCTGGAACCCGCGGAAAAGACCAATATCATAGGAAAAGACAGCCCGCATCCCCTGCGCCTAATCGTTCGCGCGGGGGATTTTCTCTTTTCCCCCTAACGACAAAAAAACACCCTTGACTCTCGCGAATCAAGGGCTAATAGGAATCCGGCAGCGACTTATCCTCCCGGGCCGTGTCCAGCCAAGTACTTTCAGCA